>Ga0302286_10003488_pt1 | contig 10626 bp, 9 predicted proteins | sample III_Fen_E2_3_FD_198765 | JGI IMG/M metagenome (GOLD analysis project Ga0302286, IMG submission 198765) | Peat permafrost microbial communities from Stordalen Mire near Abisko, Sweden - III_Fen_E2_3 | ecosystem: Environmental > Terrestrial > Soil > Wetlands > Permafrost | place: Sweden: Abisko...
GGATTGAGGGATGTTCATAATGGGTAGCGCCACATCAATCTTTGGTAGGGTGATGGTAGGCGTTGTATGATACAAAGCTCCTAAAAGTGGTACAAGTGCTAGGATTTTTAATCTTTTAGGAAGCGCTTTTAACAGCGTAAGCCCACTCAAAAAGAGTGCAAAAGAGAGCTGTGAGGTTGAAAAATAGGTGTCAATGAGGGTTAGTTCCAGTTTGAGCCAATTGAAGCCAAACGGATCAATAAAGCTTACGCCAAACAGAAGTGGCAGTTGCAGATAAATAGAATATCCCAATCGCCCAATGAGCCAGAATAAAATGGCATACGTGATCGCCACACCAAAAATGACAAAAGGAATCATAAAGCGCAGATCGTAGTAGACAAAACTAAAACTAATCCAGTAAAACCACATAATCCCTATAAAAAGACCACTCCAAAACCACACCATGCGATTTTCGCCCAAAAGAAGGTAAAATCCGAGCAGTGCCAAGAGTGAATTAAGCGGTCGAAAGACGATTCCAAAATAACTAAGATAGATAAAAGCTGACAATAAGAGGGCTATAACAAAGGCTTTTATTATGTAAATGCGGGTAAAATAGATATCTAAATTTTTTTTCATAAAGGATTTCCATGCAAGGTTCTGCAAGTTTACTCTCTTCTTTACTTCCACTCGTTGTTCTATTCGCAATTTTCTATTTTCTTGTGATTAGACCACAACAAAAACAGGTGAAAAAACACAAAGAAATGCTTGATGCACTCAAAAAAGGCGACAAAGTGATTACCAGTGGTGGTTTAATGTGTGAAGTCGTGAAACCTGAGGAAGATTCTATCAAAGTTAAGCTTAATGATGAAGGTATCATTGTGAAGGTTTCTCGTGAATATATTGCAAAGAAAATCGATGAATAGAGGGAAATTTAACTATCGTTTAGTTATCTTTTTAGTTGCAATTGTTTTTGGAGTGGGTATGTCAATGCCCACCTTTCTCCAAAGCGAAAAAGGTGCTAAAATTGCCTTAGGTCTTGATCTTCAAGGCGGTCTTCATATGCTTTTAGGTGTTCAAACCGAAGTAGCAATTAAATCCAAAGTAAAATCCATTGCATCAAGTATTAAATTCTTTGCACAAAGCAATGATATTATTATTGATGACTTTCGTCTTGATGAAGAGTTGCTCTCTTTCACCCTTCTGGATAAAGATGAAGAGAAAAAAATTGATGCGATGATCAAAACAATTAGCGGATTACAAGTTTCGAAAGAGTCCATGCATTACACACTCTCTTTAAATGATAAAGAAAAAGATGTTATTCGTGAATTTGCGATCTCTCAAGCCGTTGAGACGATTCGTAACCGTTTGGATCAGTTTGGTTTAGCTGAACCTAATGTCGCGAAACAAGGAAATGATAAAATCTTAGTTGAACTTCCGGGCATTAAAACGGCAGAAGATGAACAACGTGCGCGTGAATTGATCGCAAAAGCAGCACATTTGCAACTGATGGCGGTAGATGAAAAACGCAAAGATCGTACCAATAACATGAGTCCAAGTGAAGCGGCACAGTATGGCGATGTTATTTTATCCGATGCGAGAAGTGATCAAGTCAAACATATCTTAAAAGAGATTCCTGTCCTTGATGGAAGTATGCTCAGCGATGCTAAAGTTGCTTTTAGTGACATGCATCAACCTGTGATTAATTTCACCCTGAATTCTGAAGGTGCAAAAATCTTTGGTGATTTTACAGCCAGTAATGTTGGCAATCGTCTCGCAATTGTTTTAGATAATAAAGTCTATTCCGATCCTGTTATTCGTGAGCGTATTGGTGGAGGAAGTGGGCAGATCAGTGGTGGCTTTAGTGTTAAAGAGGCACATGATGTTGCCATTGCACTTCGTAGTGGTGCTCTTTTGGCGCCTGTAACCTTGCTCGAAAAACGCAGTATTGGACCCTCTTTGGGAGCAGATAGTATTCAAGCAAGTTTATTTGCATTAATTTCAGGCTTTCTTTTGGTTTCAGGTTTTATGCTTTTTTATTACCGTATAGCAGGTATTGTTGCCAATATTGCATTGATTGTGAACCTCTTTTTATTGATTGCCATTATGGCACTTTTTGGAGCAACGTTGACGCTGCCAGGTATGGCAGGTATCGTCTTGACGATTGGTATGGCGGTGGATGCAAACGTTATTATTAACGAACGTATTCGCGAGCTGTTGCGGCAAGGCATGCCGATGGCACAAGCGATTGAGCATGGCTATGAGAATGCAATGAGCGCTATTTTGGATAGTAACGTTACTTCTATTATTACTTCAATACTCTTGTATGTGTACGGAACAGGACCTATTAAAGGCTTTGCCATTAGTACAGCGATTGGTATTAGTGTCTCTATGTTAACTGCAATTTTAGGAACGCATGGTATTTATCAATTCTTTATGCCACGTATTGAAAAAAGTAAAAACCATTCCTTATGGTTTGGTATGAAGAGGGGTCACTAATGGAATTTTTTTCACAACATAAAACATATGATTTTATGAAGGTAAGTCGTTTTTTTATTGCCGCGACACTTTCATTAGCATTACTCTCTATGATTTTATTTTTTGCTAAAGGGTTTGAGTACGGAATTGATTTTTCTGGAGGTACAATTGTTCAACTTAAATATGAACAAAAAGCACCTATTGATAAAATTAGAGATGATCTTTCTAAAGATAAAATGTTTTCAGGCGCTCTTATATCAGAGTTTGGCTCCCCGGAAGAGGTTCAAATTCGTTTTGCTTCAACATCGGGTGGTGTCAGCGAAGATGTAGGCGATAAAGTAAGATCCATTTTGAGTGATTCTGGTAAATTTGATGTACGAAAAGTAGATATTGTTGGCCCAGTCGTCGGAAGTGAACTGAGACAAAAAGGCATTATGGCAGCAGTTCTTAGTATGCTAGGTATTATGGTTTATGTTGCAGTTCGTTTTGAATGGAGCTTTGCAGTTGCTGCCATCATTACACTAGTTCACGATGTGGCTATTACGAGTGGGGTACTTATTTTGTGTCATATTGAAATGAGCCTAGATGTCTTAGCGGCTATTTTGACTCTGATTGGTTACTCGATTAACGATACTATTATTATTTACGACCGTATTCGTGAAGAGCTCAAAAGCACGAAAGATCTGAATTTGCTGCATGTGATTAATACCTCGGTTTCAAAAACACTCTCACGAACCATTTTAACCGTGTTGACTGTATTCTTTGTTGTCCTGACACTGTATATTTTTGGTGGGGAGATTATTCACGGATTTAGTTTTACAATGCTTCTAGGTGTCATTATAGGATGTTATAGCTCTATTTTTATCTCAGCGCCTTTCTTAAAGATTCTTGGATTTAGTGTTGAAGAATACAAAAATAAGATTGCACTCAAAGAGAAAAATAGGGTTGAGAAAATGAAAATGCGTTCACAGTATGAAAAAGGTACCGTTTAATTTGATGGAGACAAGATGTTATACAACCCTTTAGAAGTTGAGAAAAAGTGGCAGCATACATGGGATCAAACCAATGCGTTTGAGCCTTCAGCTGATTTTACAAAAGCGAAAAAATATATTTTAAGTATGTTTCCCTATCCAAGTGGCAGAATTCACATGGGGCATGTGCGCAACTATACCATTGGTGATGCGATTGCGCGTCATCACCGTAAAAATGGTTTTAATGTGCTCCACCCTATTGGTTGGGATAGCTTTGGTATGCCAGCGGAAAATGCAGCGATTAAGCATGGGGTTCATCCTAAAAAATGGACCTATGAAAACATTGATTACATGCGAAAAGAGCTCTCTTCTTTGGGTCTTTCCTTCTCTAAAAAAAGAGAGTTTGCTGCAAGTGATGTGCTCTATACGAAACATGAACAACGTATTTTTATCGAAATGTTCAATAAAGGGTTGGTCTATCAAAAAAGCGCGACATTGAACTGGTGTAATACCTGTCAAACCGTTCTTGCCAATGAACAAGTCGAAGAAGGATGTTGTTGGCGATGTGATAATCCTGTAGAACAACGCCTGCTTCCTGGTTACTACCTTAAAATCACGCAATATGCACAAGAACTTTTAGATGATTGCGAAAAACTTCGCTCAGGTTGGCCGAGTCAAGTGTTGACGATGCAAGAGAATTGGATCGGACGCAGTGAGGGTTTGGAGTTTTCGTTTACCCTGAGTGATGACTCTCGTGCGAAACTTGATAACCAATTTGAAAGCTATAAAGTTTTTACCACACGTCCTGATACGATTTATGGTGTGAGTTATTCAGCACTTGCTCCTGAACATCCTATTGTTAAACATTTGATGGAGCATAAGCTTTTAAGCGAAGACAAAATTGCACAAATCAAGAAAATGCAAAGTGTGGGAGCCAGAGAACGCGCTCAAGCGACAAAAGAAGGTGTTAGCCTTGGCATTGATGTGATTCATCCATTGACAGGTAAAAATGTGCCGGTTTGGGTTGCTAATTTTGTTTTGATCGAATACGGTGGTGGTGCGGTTATGGCCGTTCCAGCGCATGATGAGCGTGATTTTGAATTTGCAAAAAAGTATGACTTAGCGATTATTCAAAGTATTGAAACATCGACTCCTTATGATGGCAGTGTTGCAACGACAGAATATGGAACTTTGGTGAATTCTGGTGAATTTACAGGACTTACTTCTAAAAAGGCTCAAAAAGCACTCATTGCCCATTTTGAAGCGCAAAAAATCGGTACAAAAGTGATTAATTACAAACTTCGTGATTGGGGTATTAGTCGCCAACGTTACTGGGGTGCGCCGATTCCTATGATTCACTGCCCTAAATGCGGACTCGTGCCTGAAAAAATTGAAAATTTACCTGTCGCATTACCGGATGATGTTGAGATCAAAGGGGAGGGGAATCCTTTGGATAAACACCCTACTTGGAAGCACACCACCTGTCCTACATGTAAGGGTAAAGCAACGCGAGAAACCGATACGATGGATACTTTTTTCCAATCCAGTTGGTATTTCTTGCGCTATACCACCGACCCATCGCTTTGGAATGATGCACCTTTTGATAAAGAGAGTGCAAATTATTGGATGAATGTCGATCAATACGTGGGCGGCATTGAGCATGCGATTTTACACCTTTTGTATTCACGTTTCTTTACAAAAGTATTGCGTGATCTTGGATATGTCAACTGTGATGAACCCTTTGCAAACCTTTTGACTCAAGGAATGGTGCTTAAAGATGGCTCAAAAATGAGCAAAAGCAAAGGCAATACGGTTGATCCAGATGCTATTATTAAAACCTATGGTGCGGATACGGCGCGTCTTTTTATCCTTTTTGCTGCTCCTCCTCAAAAAGAGCTTGAGTGGAATGATAGTGCGGTTGAAGGTGCATTTCGGTTTTTGAAACGGTTCGCTCAAAAGAGTGAAAATTGTTCTACATGTAAAGCTATTCCGAGCATTGATCACAGTTCTCTTTCTAAAGAGTCTAAGTATGCACGTAAAAAAGTGTACGAAGCGCTTAAAAAATCCAATGAAATTTATGAGGGAAGTTACACCTTCAATACCTTGATTGCGGCATGTATGGAAGCATTAAACGCACTTAGCGATCAAAACGATCACGCCGTTTGGAATGAAGGATATTTTATACTTCTAAATCTTTTAGAGCCCATTGTTCCTCATCTCTGTTGGGAGATGAGCGAGAGCCTCTTTGGCTGTGTTAATTTGGCACCGATTGTGATTAAAGAAGAAGTTTTTGTAGAAGATAGTATGATACTCGCTGTAACCGTAAATGGTAAGAAACGCTCTGAAATTGAAGTGGAAACGTCCATCTCAAAAGAAGAGGCTTTGCGCCTTGGCAAGCAGAGTGTCGCAAAATGGTTAGAGGGAAGTGAACTTCTCAAAGAAATTTATGTTCCAAATAAATTGATAAACTTGGTGGTAAAGTAATATGAAACAGCTCTTCCTTGGACTCTTAATGGTAGCTCTTATCAGTGGATGTGGTTATAAACCTTCCTCTTATTATGCAAAGCAAGCATTGGGAACGAAACTTTATGCAGAAGTAACCATCTCTAGACAAGATCCAAAGAATAGTGTTTTAATTAAAGATGCAGTGAATGAAGCCATTGTGAGCCGTTTTAGCGGTAAATTGGTCGAAAAAGAACAAGCAGACAGTGTTTTACATGTAAAGATTCAAAGTATCTCTTTTTCACCAACGGTTTACGATACCTATGGGTATGTTATCGCCTATAAAACAACCGTTGTCTTAGCCATGGATTACGAAGATGAAAATAAAAAAGTCGAAAAGTTAACGGCAACAGGGGAGTATGACTTCTCTATTACTGCTAACAGTGTCATCTCTGACACCAGTCGTTTTGACGCAATTCGTTATTCTGCAAGTGATGCTTTAGATGAATTTGTCTCTAAGATTGCGATTAAAGGACTACGTAATGGCAACAACAATTAATGAGATCATTAGGGATTCGTTAGAGCTGATTAAGGCGGAACATCTTAATTTAACGCCTGACAATTATGCTGCAGTCTTTTGTAAAGTGGCAAAACAAAAGGGCGTTATTGTTGAGGATTGCCAAAAAGTCGATAAATACACCAAGAAACTTGATCCAAATATTGCAACCGATATGAAGCGTTTTAGTATCAGTAATGTGGATGATCTTCTCTCCTTTTTAGTTGCGAAACTCAATCGTGCCAACGAAGGAGATTCTCTTAAAATGGTCAGTTCTTTGGCTATTTTATCAAAACGTGTGCTTCAAGCAATCACTCTTTTGCACGATGCTAAGGCGACAGCTTTGGCGAATGCTTCCGTGGAACGTCTTGACTTTCACCAAAATTTGCAGTCCATTGATTTGATGAAAGAGAAGTGGTTTGACTTCATCTCCAATTACGATGATAACTATCTTCGACAGTTAGACGCTTTTGGACATGTCAATAAAGATGATCTTGAAGTGATGGTGCGCGACCTCATTAAAATTCTCAGTAAAGATACGAGTACAGAGCTTTATAGAGCCATTGTCCCTCTCATTGTTGCAACGCTTGTCCCTTCAATCGCTTCAGGAATGAATGATGAACTTGCCACCATAAGTCAAGAATTACGCAGCTCCCCAGATGCCTTAGGTACGCCTGCGTTTCAAAAAGAGATCAAAGATCTCATTGGCAAGCGAATAGAGCTGGATAAAACTGAAGTACAAAAGAAAATTTCAGCACTTGATAAAATTCTTGATGAGATCAATAAAAAACTCATTGAATTGATTCAAAGTAGTAATTTAAGCCATGAACAGGTTAAGGTCATTAAAGCTGATTTGCAAAATATTAATTTTTCAAAAGACAGCTTTGAAAACGTTCATGTAAAGCTTATTAATATTGCTTCTTCTTTGGAAAATGAGACCAAATCACTGAGCGAGCGAATGGTCAGCAATCAAGAGACCATTACGAAGCTTCAAAACCGTGTCACCAAACTTGAATCCGCTCTTTTAGTTGCAAAACAAGAGGTTAAAGAAGATTATTTGACCCATGTGGCCACGAAACGCGCACTTGCCAATGAACTCAGTCGTGTCGAAGATGCCTATATGCGCTATAAAATTGATTATACGCTCTGTTTTATCGATATTGATCACTTTAAAGTGGTCAATGATACCTACGGGCATGAAGCAGGTGATGTCATTCTCTCTACGGTGGGCAAAATTTTGCGCAAGTATATTCGCCAAGTTGATTTTGTAGGACGTTATGGTGGTGAGGAATTTTTGGTGATTTTACCAAGTACGGATATCGCTCATGCAATCCATTTTGCTGGTAAAATTCGAGCCATTGTCGAACAGTTTAAATTTCTCTATAAAAATGAGCGTATAGATATAACGGTGAGCTGTGGTGTTTCCCAACGATCACGACAAAAATCTAAAGACGAAACTGTCAGTGCTGCTGATGCCTTTTTGTATAAAGCTAAAGAGGCTGGGCGAAATCAAGTGATGCCTTTGTCATAATGAAGTTAGACGCTTTTTTAGAGACTAAACCACTTTTTTACGATGAGATTGATTACTCTCGTATGCCTAAAGCCTACCAGAGTGTAGCATCTCATTTAACGCTTCCTACAGTTGTTCATCTTGTTGGAACAAATGGAAAAGGAACCACAGGGCGTTTTTTAGCCCAGATGCTCCTTGGAAATGGTTTACATGTAGGACATTATACCTCTCCCCATATTCTTAAATTTAATGAACGTATTTGGTTGGATGGCGCTGATGTGGAGGATGTCATTTTAGAACAAGCACATCAAACACTGCTGAGCTATTTAGATGCATCCATGGCACAATCACTCTCTTATTTTGAATATACTACCCTTTTAGCCATGCTTGTTTTTTCCAAAACCTGTGACATTGTTGTTTTAGAAGCGGGTCTTGGTGGAGAGTATGATGCCACCAATGTATTTCCAAAATGTCTTTCGATCATTACGCCTATTGGACTTGATCATCAAGCGTTTTTAGGAAAGAGTATCGAAGAGATTGCTCAAACGAAGATTAACAGTGCAACGAACGATATAGTTTTAGCCAAACAGTATGACACTAAAGTCTATCCTATTGCGCTTGCCACGTCACAACACCTTCAGAGTAAACTTTACCGTGTTGAAACATTTTTTGATGATATTTCTAAAGAAGCATTAGCCCATTTTGCAACCAAGCATCATTTACCTGTTTATTTGCAAGAAAATTTCAAAACAGCTTTTTGTGCATTAACGGTCTTAGGCTATGATATTGATCTTGAAACATGTGTGCCCACGATTTTACAAGGGCGATGCGAAAGAATTTTACCCAATGTCTTGATGGATGTTGGGCACAATGTGATGGCTGCCAATGCCTTGGTAGAGAGTTTAGGCAAAAAAAAGGTTTTTTTGATCTATAATAGTTACAAAGATAAAGATTTTAAAACCATCTTAGAGATTTTAAAACCGATTATTGAGGCTATTTTAGTGATTAAGATTGAAAGTCCACGCGCTGCAAATGAAGCTGATTTGTATGAAGTAGCTAAAAATTTAGCACTTCCCATCTCTTCGTTTGAAGCAATACAGTGCGATAAAGAGTATTTAGTTTTTGGCTCTTTTTCTGTTGTGGAAGCATTTCTAAAGGGTCAACGTGAAAAATAAATTTACCGTCACGATCTCCGATGTAAACGGTTCACGACATTTTTTATTGCATCAGTTGATTAAAAAATTCCTCCTCTATTTCACGCTTTTTGTTGCTTTGTCTATTCTCATCGGAAGCTTTGTTATCCTGTTTTTGATGAAAGAAGTTTCGACATTGGAGGCAAAAAAAGAGAGTGCTGTGTCTGAGCGCAATGTACTTTTGGTACAAAATGAAGAGCTTCAAGCTAAAATTTCTGAAAAAGCACAAGAATATGAAGATATTCGCGATAAAATTAGCAATATGGAAGAGATGATTGGCCTTCGCACGAATGATGAAGAAAATATCGATAATCGCATCGAGGAGATTGACCTTACAATTGTCCAGCAAAAAACTTTTTTTGACAATATCCCAAGTGGCGATGTGATGGCATACAGTGAGATATCTTCTCCCTTTGGATGGCGCGAAAACCCTGTTTTAAAACGACGCATTTTTCATGCGGGATTGGATTTAAGAGCGCCTGTTGGGACGCCTATATTAGCACCAGCGGATGGCGTTGTTAAATTTACAAGCTATAATCAGAGCAGTGGTTATGGCAATGTTGTTTCACTCAGCCATAATTATGGATTTGAGAGCTATTATGCACATTTATTAAATAAATCTGTGGTTAAAGAGGGACAATTTGTCAGAAAAGGTGATTTGATTGCCTATTCTGGGAACAGTGGTATGACAACGGGTCCTCATTTGCATTACGAGTTGAAATTTATTGGACGTCTACTTGATCCTGAGCCTTTTGTTCATTGGAGAGGATCTAATTTTGCTGAAATCTTTAAAAAGGAGAAGAGAGTCACATGGGAATCTTTAATAAAGCTGATCAATGCTCAATACCCGCTTCAGAAACAACCATAGTTGCGAGTGGAGCCAAAATTGAGGGCATCTTTAACTGCCAAACACGTTTACATGTAGATGGTGAGATTATCGGTAAGGTTCTCTCTGATAGCATCGTTACCATTGGAAAGCAAGGAAAAATTAGCGGCGAGATTAATGCAGGACGCTTGATTATTAATGGTCTTTTTGAAGGTAATGCCAATTGTGATAATGTTGAAGTCTTGGAGGGCGGTAAGCTCTTAGGCAAAGTTATCTCGAAAGAGCTCATCATTGAGGCAAAAGCAATCTTTGAGGGTGAAAGCAAAATTAAAACAGAAAGTGTGCAAGCACCTTCGTATGAAGAACAAAGGGATTGATTGTTACAAGCTGCGTGTTATGAATTTTTACAAACCAAGACGGATCTTCAACTTTTAGGTGTCAAAGGCGAAAAAGAGGCTTTTTTAGCCTCTGAAGTAGCGCTTTTATTAGGTAAGAAAAGCTATGTTTTACCCGATCTTAGAGCCAATATGGGCGATGATCTTCTCTCTTTTCATGAAGAGATGGTGGAGCTTTTACGCTCTTTGCATGCCTATTATCAAGATCATTCGACTAAAAAAATCTTAATTGCTCCCCTTCGTACACTTCTAACGCCTCTTCCAAAAGCCGAACTGTTT
>Ga0302286_10003489_pt1 | contig 10625 bp, 8 predicted proteins | sample III_Fen_E2_3_FD_198765 | JGI IMG/M metagenome (GOLD analysis project Ga0302286, IMG submission 198765) | Peat permafrost microbial communities from Stordalen Mire near Abisko, Sweden - III_Fen_E2_3 | ecosystem: Environmental > Terrestrial > Soil > Wetlands > Permafrost | place: Sweden: Abisko...
ATATTAAAAATGATTATCCGTGGTTCTACCTAATGCATCAAAATTACTTGAGACCAAAAAAATATATCGGTGCGCTGCATCTTAGGATTCAACAATAATTACGTTTCTACAAATATCTAGGGACGCTGTCCCTCAAATGAGGTGCAGATGATACATTCCGGCTTGACGGAAGCACCGGAATATATTATTTGAAATTTTTGGAGCTTCTGCGGATAATCATACTAATTTAACGTGAGTTCGATATAAGAAAATACAAAATTTGTTCTACAACAGGCAAGTAGGTAATAAATAAGGTTTGGGGCGGTAGTATTCTTTCATTCTACTAAGGTTTAAACCTAATTTTGCAAAATCTTTACCTTAGTAGAAAATTATTAAAAATACAATTCAACCTTATTCCCTTATTAATAAGAAATATATGTATTAAAAACATTGATTCTTATATCGAACTCACGCTAATTTACTGTTTTATCTGGAAATTCCGACCTCTCCCTATATCCCTTTCACAAGGAAAGGGACTTGGTGTGTGCAGCAAAGAAATGATACGATATTATTCCCTTCCTATTACCTATTTGCGTAATTTGCGTTCAAAAAAAATGTATCGGATACCCTCCGAAAAGCCCCGAATTTTCACTTTTTTTCGTCGCACGTATTGCTCCCCAACCCGTCCACCTTCCTGACCGTCACTTTTATTACCCAACCGTCACTTTTTTCTTTTATTTTCAAAAATCAACTTTTATCTTTCGGAACTTTTTCGGAGGAGAAAGAAAGTGCCGTTTTGTTTTTCGGAACTCACATAAAAAATAATGACGCTGACGGAATCCGGAACGGTTCTGAAACAATCTGGAACGACGCTGACAGATTTGGAAACGACACTGACACGTTCGGAAACGATGCTGACACGTTCGGAAACGGTTCTGACAGACTTGGAAACGACGCTGAAACGTTCGGAAACGATGCTGACGGAATAAATAATGTTACTGAAAGTAAATATAATGTTACTGTAAGTTAACGGAACGATGCTGACGCGATTGGGAACGACACTGACACGTTCGGAAACGACGCTGACAGACTTGGAAACGATGCTGACAGACTTGGAAACGACGCTGACGCTTTCGGAAACGATGCTGACGGACTTGGAAACGGTGCTGAAATTCAGTCGGAAGACGATGCAGAGAGCAGGGAAGCATTGAACCCGATATTTTTTGAGCTGATTATCTGATACATAGAGAATGTCCCAAGACAGGAAGTGTGAATAAATGCTAAAGAGCAATCATGAAGAAACATATTTTAATACAAAATATACATATATTAGCATTTGGTGGTCGTTTTCACTCGTCGAGCCGATAATAATAAGACGGATTGAATCTGGATTTGAGTAGCAAAATAATATGAATACTATGTTGTCGCATGTTGAGATTTGGACCTCTGCCTATATCCTCTCACAAGGAGAGGGACTTAGTGTGTGCAACAAAGAAGTTATACGATATTATTTATAATGATTATCCGCAATGTGTCCTAATTTATATACCGGTGCGCTGCACCTTTGGCTTTATGGCTTTACTATTTCTACAAAAATTATCGGGACTCTGTCCCTTTAATGCGGAACTAACTTTATATTATTTGCTTAAGGTACAGAGTACCGTTACTATTTGTAGTTCGTACCATACAAATAAATCTAAGGTGCAGAGCACCGCAATATATTATTTGAAGCTTTAGGAGCTTTTGCGGATAATCATATTATTTATTATTACTAACCTTTTAAAAACAAATGAAATTATGAACAGTAAACAAAGCAGTACAAAAACAATGTTACGCAGGGTATCGAATTTCTTTAAGAAGTTCCTGACGATTTTAGACGTTCTTCCAAATTTCACACCCCTACGGAGTGAGTTTGATGCGAACCTGACTCAACTGGATACGCTCGAAAACCAACAAGCACAGGATTTGAGCGGATTGCGCACCAAAAAGGAAGATATGAAAGCAAGCACGGCTAAAAAAGCCCTTGATATGTGCCACCGGTTGGAGGCTTTTGCCAAAATAACGGGCGATGTGGTATTGGCCAAAAAGGTGCATTTTTCTGATACGTATCTACCGAAACTGCCGGATAATACATTTATGACTACGTGCAACATTGTGTACGATCTGGCTAACGAAAATCAAACGAAAGCTGCCGAGTACGGCGTAACCACGGTGGTCGTGGCCGATCTGAAAATGTCTATTGATGCCTACAAAGCCGTGGTGGATGCGCCCAAAGAAGGTACTACCGAAAAGAAACAAGCCACCGACCAACTGGCGAACCTGTTTGCCGACGAAGCTGAGGTGCTGGATAAGATTGATTCGCTGGTGGAAATGATACGGTACACCAACCCCGCAGTGTATGCCGAGTATTGGGACACGCGCCGCATTGAATACCGCTCGGGTTCGCTATCGGTGAAGTGCGAAGTGACCGATGCTGCTACTTCTCTACCACTGGGTGGTGCTATTATCGGCTTCTACCTGGACGGTACGCTGATTCTGGAAAAAACTACTTCCAACACCGGAGGAATTACCGCCAAGGGATTCGATGACGGAACTTACACCGTGAATGTAACCCGCATTGGGTACGCCCCCCAAACCCTGATGGTGAATATTCTGGACGTGGAAATGACTTCCTTCAAAGTGGCTATGGTAGCAATACCCATCGAACAGCTTAAAAACCAAAATGCGTAAAATTCCGCGAGGAATATAAAGCAACAAACCGAAAAGGGAGAGAGCGGAAGTGATTCTGCTCTTTCTTTAAAATTTGGATAGATACGCAACATAATGTTTGTATAAGAAAAAACCAATACACACAATTAACCAACCAAACTAAGGATATAGATTGCGTGAGATTACTGTTAGTTTTATATGTAATATTTATTTTTATTCAGCTGTTATCTAAAGATTTACTTTAAACAAAAAGTTGTTTCGCAAACAAGAAATTGAATTAATAATATTTATTATCTTTGCAAATAATATACATTAAAAATATCCTAAATGGCAAAATCTGAAATTGAATTAAGAGCAGAACTACAACAATTGCTTCAACAAAATAATTCTGACTATAGAGCCATTTTCAAACTTACTAGAGAACTATCTAAGTTAGACAAAAACAACCAACATTTTTTTGTTGATGCGAAAACAATTATTCATTTGGGTAGAGATAGCATAAAAGATCATACAACTGCATTAATAGAATTAGTCAAAAATTGCTATGATGCAGATGCTTGCAATGTGGATGTTGATGTGTATTGCAAAAATGGTTTGGATTATATTAGAGTGTCAGACAATGGGTTTGGCATGACAAGAGATGATTTGATAAATGGTTGGCTTCATATTGGATTTTCAGGTAAACGTATTTCAAAACATAGTAAAACAGGCAGGAGAAAAACGGGTGAAAAGGGTATTGGAAGAATATCCGCGGATAGATTAGGGGGTATAATTGAGTTAGTTACAAAAACGAAACAAGATGGAATAATCGGTTTAAAAGTTGACTGGGATGAGTTTGATGTTGATGGTAAAGATATATCAGATATAAACGTTGAGATTTTTTATCCAAATAAAATCAAAACACCAAATAGAGATGGTGAAACAAGTGAAACCGGAACTGAAATTACAATTACAAAACTACGTCAAAGTTGGTCTGTATCTAATATAGAAAATTTGTATTATGAACTATCAGCACTAACACCACCATTTAATGATGTAAAAGATTTTCAAATCGAATTGAAGAATGATGTTGCACCTTCTTTTTCAAGGAGAGTGAACTCTGAGTTTTTTAAAGCCTCCGAAATTGAACTTACAGCTGTTTATGATGGTGCTGGTTCGGATATTCTTTACACAATTAAAGATAAATATACCAATAAAGAAATTGTACAATCAATTAAATGGCAACAGTTACTTACAAAAATTTATAAAACCGAAAATCCTGAATCTTCTGAAGATCTAAAATGTGGTCCGGTCTCTTTAAAGTTATTATTTTTCTTACGAGAAGCTGCGTCAGTTCAGGGAACTGAATTTAAAATTTCCGAACTACGAGAATTTCTTGACAATAATGCTGGAGTTAAAATCTATAGAGATAATTTTGCCGTCAAGCCATATGGATTCCCACACTCTCAATTTGGTTATGACTGGCTTGAACTTGCTGAAAGGAAAGCGAAAGATCCAGCTGGGATAGGACGTGGTGGAGAAAGTTACAGTATAACTCCAAATCAATTAATTGGAGCAGTATTTATTTCTAGAGATAATAATATTGATTTATCAGATAGTGCGGCTCGTGAAGGATTGGTAGAATCTGAATCATTTTACGACTTGAGAAATTTTGTACTGGGCTCTATAAACATGTTAGAAACACATAGGGCAAATATATATCCACTCATCGAGAAAAGCCGAGAATCTAAGAAACCAACTGCATCCAAAGAAGCAGAACAGATTCAATTACAATTATTTTCTGTCAAAGAAGATTTGGAATCTATCAAAAATGAGATGCAAAGTAATTCTATGAAATCAGCATCATCATTAGAAATAAGGCCAATTGACAAAAGTATTGAGAAAGTTGAAGACATAACCAAAAAGGTCGATAAAACAATTTCTGAGCTTTTAAATTGGAATAGAGTTTTAAGTGGGCTTGCAACAATTGGAATATCGTCAACTGTTTTTGGCCATGAAACTGAAGGTTCAATTTCTTTATTTACAAATGCGACAGACAATGCACGGATGTTAATACGTTCAAATCCACCTGAAATTGATACTGCAATTTCAGAGATTGACAAGGCTCTAAAACATTCTAAAAAAGTTGCATCTTGGGGAGCATATGCACTAACAAGAGTACAACGTGAGAAAAGAAGTAAAAAATTAATCAATATAAAAAAAACAGTAGATAATGTTGTGAAGGAGCTAAAACCTGCATTTGAAGCTTCTTCAATAAAAATTGAGTCTAAAGGCGAATCTTTAGTTTCCAAAACATATCAGATGGATATTGAATCTATACTTATTAATCTACTAACAAATGCTTATTCTGCATGTAATATTAAGGGAGGCATTAGAAGAGTTATTGTGAACGTTGAACATGAAGATAAAAAGAACATTCAGGGATATAATTTATGTGTTTCTGATACAGGTCCTGGGGTTGCAGATGAATTTAAGAAAAGAATATTCGAACCTCTTTTTTCTACTAAAATGACTGCTTCGGGAAACAGTAAAAGTGCAGGAACAGGACTGGGTCTAACAATTGTAAAATCAATTGTTGATGATTTAAATGGTAATATTACAGTTAGTCAAGATGCCGAATTGTCAGGCGCATTTTTTAAAGTTTGGCTACCAAAAGAAAAATAATATGGAAAAAATTGCAATTGTAGACGACAACTCAGAACAAAGAGAAACAAGTAAGATTCGTTTAAAGCTCTTCTTGAAAGAATTAAATTCGACACTCGAAGTAATTGATGTATTTCCTTTCAAAGAATATAGTGATTACTATGGATTTATTAATTCTGAAAATATTATTGCATTAATTATTGATGAAAAACTTTATAATGACAGCCAAAATGATAAATCACCGGTTAGTTACAATGGTAGTGATTTGGTTGTGTTTATTAGAGAACGATATAAATACATCCCAATATTTACTCTAACAAATTTTCCTGAGGATCATATATTACAAGAGAAAATTAATGAATACGATTACATTTTTTCGAAAAAAGATTTTACAATCAAACAAGTTTCAATTATACAAAGATCATGTCATCGTTACTTAGAGGAAAATCAGAATGAACTATCAATTTATAATGATATAACTCAAAAAATTGCAATCGGAAAAGGAGTAGATGAAGATTACCATAAATTGAGTGCTCTTCAAACAAAACTTCATATTCCACTTAATTCAGACATCAAAATTAGGGAAGAGTGGTTGGAAGAATATGAAAAGCAAATTTTAGCATTAGAGGAGTTAAAGATTAAACTTAAGACTGAATTGAATAGATGAATTGGAAAGTCATAAACAAAAGCAAAAGGGTTCAACCCATTAGGGGATGCTACTCTGACTGGAAAGAACAGATTGCTTCTGATTGCTCTTATCAATGTGTTTATTGCTCAATTCATGAAGGACAATTTGGAGGAATTAATAATTTTCACATAGATCATTATAGGCCAAAATCTATTTTTAAACATCTAGAAAACGATATCTATAATCTATATTACTCATGCCCGATATGCAATAGATTTAAAAGTAATGATTGGCCTAACGAACCAAATTTAAATTCCATTAGTTATCCTGACCCTTCTGAAATTAATTATTCAGAAATCTTTCAGATCAATTCCAATTCACAGATTCAAGGAAGATATTTGGCATCCAGATATATCGTACTAAGGTTATATTTAAATAGACCTCAACTAATTTTCGAAAGACGTGAATACAAAAACACACAAAACACAACTGAATTGATAAACCAAATTTCTGAACTTATCAATGAAAATGAGACTAAGATTAATGCACTTGAAGCATACAAAACTCTTAATCAAATTCAAACAGAAATCAGAAAATTAATTGACCAAAGAAAGTTCATAAGACCTTATGAACTAATAGATATTCAACGAAAATGATTAATAAAAAGAACACCGGTTCATATTACACCCCTCCCTATTTAGCTAGCTTTATTACAAAAAGGGTATTGTCTTTTTGTAATAAAACAAGTCTATCTATACTTGAGCCAAGTGTTGGTGATGGCGCATTCGTGGCTGAAATTAACGATATAAAACAACTGAGAGTTAGTTTAACCGCTTTAGATATCAATGAAGTAGAACTAGTGAAGGCCGCTAGTAAATGGAACAAAAAGAAAGCGAACTTTGAAACAATTGATTTTTTGGAATATACAAATCGTTCAAAGTTTTCGCTGATTATAGGGAATCCACCGTATGTAAAGAAGAACAGACTTACTAGCAAGCAAATAGATTTATGTAAGGATATTCATAAGGCTGAAGGACTTTCTGAAGTTTCGGTCAAGAATATATGGACTACATTTCTTGTCAAGTCAAATACAATGCTTGCTGAAGATGGTATTTTAGCATTCGTATTACCTTCCGAGTTACTGCAAGTGAAATTCACTGAAGAAATTCGGGAGTATTTGAAGAAAGAATTTGAACGAATTGAGATTTTTACTTTCAATGATTTAATGTTTGAGTGTAAAGGACAGGACACCATTGTCCTTTTTGCATTTAAAAAACACACCGAAAAAGGAGAGTATTTTACCAATATCGAATCAAAAGAAATTTTAGAGAATAATTCATTTACTCTAAATCATAATAATTTACTTGTTGAATCGAAAGTAAAGTGGACTCATCATTTTTTGACTGCAGATGAACTGACTTTTCTTGATAATTTGAAACAGCAATTAAAAACTATAAATGAAATCTGCGAATCTAAACCGGGTATTGTTACAGCTGCTAATAATTTTTTTATTATAGATAAAAAAACTGAGGATAAATATAATCTATCTGATTACACAAAACCTATAATTCAAAAAGGTTTCTTTGTAAATGGAAGTGTTGTTTTTGATGAAAAAGATCTATTACATCTTGAAGATACTAAGCACCCAACCAAATTATTACAACTAAATGATAATGATATTGTTTCTGAAAGTTTGAGTGAATATTTGACGATTGGCGTGGATCGTAAAATCCCTGAAAGATATAAATGTAGTATCAGGAACAATTGGTATGTTATCCCAAATATCTCTACAAAACCTGAAGCATTTTTCTTCAAAAGAAGTCATCATTATCCAAAGTTATTGAAAAACAATTCAACGGCCTTTGTAACTGATTCAGCATACAAAGTACAAATGAAAAAGGGTTATGATTTGAATAGTTTTATTTATTCATTCTACAATTCTCTAACTCTTATATTTTCTGAAATTGAGGGAAGATATTATGGAGGTGGTGTTTTGGAACTTACACCTAGCGAATTTAAAAAATTACCTATCCCATATAAACTTATTGATAGCGATCAATTTAAAGATTTCACTTCTCGATTTGAGAATAAAATGAATATAGATGATATTCTAGCTCAAAATGATTTTGAGATATTAAATACAACTTTAGGATTAAGCAAAGAAGAAATTGAAAAGCTAATAGGAATAAGAACTAAATTGCTTGCAAAGAGAATGCGTAAATCGAATCAGAATTAACCCTCGCTGGCGCGGTTTTGTAAACCGTGACAAAACAATCAGAAAGAGTTGCAGATTAAGTGTGTTGTGAGGTGGAGTGGGAAAGAAAATGTAAGAAACCCCTCCGCTACGCTCGTCCCCTTTGAAAAAAGGGGACATTTATGAGGTGCGTGAGTTTCCGAGTTTTGAGATAAGGTTTGTATAAGTTTATAATTATAGCTTTAGATAATTAAATGTAAATAACCCCGCATCCAGTAAATCTTCCCTTTTGTAAAGGGAAGTACCCGATTTATCGGGGGAAGGGTTTCTTATATTTCTTATAAAAAAATACCATGCCTGAAAAATTAAATAACATACCAGACATGAAGCCATTCCGCCGTAAGTTGCGGAAAAACATGACAGCTGCCGAAGTGGCATTGTGGGTGATGATTAAGAATAAACAAATAAATGGTGAACGTTTTCTGAGACAATACAGTGTTAGCCATTATCCCTATAAGCTACCGTAAATATTTTAGTATATCCAATGCATCAATAATTACATGAATAAAGCGCATAATTATCTAATGTTTCATTTAATCAAACTGTTATGTACACAAACAAAATGAAGAACTCTTTATTACTTTTTTGCTGCCTGTTATCAATAACCTTGAGCAGCACTTCTCAAGCCAGGGATTTAAACGGGAAATATGCTGTAGGCAGTTTTTTAATGAACAAGCGTATCAATAATGATTCACTTAGAAACAGTAAAGTTTGTGATTGGGGGAAAACACCTTTTATCTTTCAAGCAGACAAAATCGTGAGAATTAATCCCCGGGTTGGAAAAGAGGTCTTTGGTGATTCAATTTTTACGTACGAGGTCACGAGTAAGAATATCATTTTCAGAAATGCAAATCGTTTAATAACTGTCCCTTATGTGAACGACAATGGGATAATAAGACTGTCAGTCAATAACCGGTATTTTAAAAGACTTGATCTTGTACAGATCAGTAAGTGAACATCACCCCAAGCCCCTCCCGCTGGCGCGGTTTTGTAAACCGTTCCAAAACAACCAGAAAGAGTTGGGGATTAAGTGCGTTGTGAGGTGGAGTGGGAAGAAAGAGAAATATAAGAAACCCCTCGTCCTCCTGCGTCGGCCACTCCCCTTTGCAAAAGGGGAGATCTGAGGGATGCGTGAGTTTCCGAGTTTTAAGATAAGGTTTGTATAAGTTTATAATTATAGCTTCAGATAATTAAATGTAAATAACCCCGCACCCAGTAAATGTCACCTTTTGTAAAGGGGACGAGCGTAGCGGAGGGGTTAATATTATATTATATTTCTTATAAAAAAAAATACCATGCCTGAAAAATTAAATAACATACCAGACATGAAGCCATTCCGCCGGAAGTTGCGGAAAAACATGACTGCTGCAGAAGTGGCATTGTGGGTGATGATTAAGAATAAACAAATAAGTGGTGAACGTTTTCTGAGACAATACAGTGTTAGCCATTACGTGCTTGATTTCTACTGCCCGAAGCACAAACTGGCTATTGAGCTTGATGGTGCAGGGCATTTTACGGATGAAGGCAGCGAATATGATGCACGACGAACAGAATATCTGAACTCGGTGGGAATAAGGGTGATCAGGTTCGAGAATCTGGAGGTGTTTAATTACCCCGGGCAGGTGCTGGAAGAGATTAAGAAGCATTTGGTATAGGCATTTACAATCACCCCCGCTGACGCGGGTTTGTAAACCTTGACAAAACAAACAGAAAGAGTTGCGGATTAAGTGTGTGGTGAGGTGGAGTGGGAAGAAAAATGTAAGAAAATATAATACAACCCCTCGTCCTCCTGCGTCGGCCACTCCCCTTTGCAAAAGGGGAGATCTGAGAGATGCGTGAGTTTCCGGGTTTTGAGATAAGGTTTGTATAAGTTTATAATTATAGCTTCAGATAATTAAATGTAAATAACCCCGCTCCAAGTAAATGTCCCCTTTCGCAAAGGGGACGAGCGTAGCGGAGGGGTTTGAATTATATTAAAAAACAAATAATCCGTGACAAAACAACCAGAGTCGGGGCACGACTGTAAGTCGTACTCCGACTGGGAAAAGGAAGAAACACAAAACATTTTTAGGGCAATACCCCGACATATTTGTAGAACGGTGACATCACCCACCACACGGAGGGTCGGAGACCAGAAAAATCTAAACTGATGAATAATTAAACAAAGATAGTATGTCCTTCGATAACAACTACGAAAGCACCCATGATAAGCTGGATCGAATGCCACTTTACCAAAAAGGACAGGAGATTACCGAATTGGTAAGAACCATTGCGGAATTGATTGACGACGACGAAGGACAGTTGGCTTACACCAAACAGCTTATGCTGGAAGATGCTTATCTGCTTTGCGCCAAAATAGCCGCTGCCGAAGGGGGTGATTTGTACGATATACGCATGGAGAATGCGGCACTT
>Ga0302286_10003490_pt1 | contig 10625 bp, 10 predicted proteins | sample III_Fen_E2_3_FD_198765 | JGI IMG/M metagenome (GOLD analysis project Ga0302286, IMG submission 198765) | Peat permafrost microbial communities from Stordalen Mire near Abisko, Sweden - III_Fen_E2_3 | ecosystem: Environmental > Terrestrial > Soil > Wetlands > Permafrost | place: Sweden: Abisko...
TCAAAATTTGACGGAGCAGCACATCGACCTTCATAGCCGAAAAAGTGATACTGCGTGCCAAAACTTCCTTTAAAATCACCCGTTTTCTTCATTTCCTTCAGTCGGCTCTTAACCATTTCACCCAAAAGCTTTTCAGTTTCAATAAGCGAAACCTGAACGTTTCCATGTGGATCACGGTCAAGAGTCAGCTGATCGGCTATACCCGATGGCAGTGAGGTATATAGTTTAGCTGATTCTGGAGACAAAATTCCGGCAACAAAAGCTCGACCTTCAGATTTGCTGGTAAAAGATTTAAATTTCTGTTCAGATGCTGATCCTTCAGCCAGCAAATCATTCAATTCGGAAATCAGTGCTTTCATTTCGGGAACAAATTCAACCAATCCTTCAGGGATTAAGGCCACGCCGAAGTTTTCACCATTGGCAGCACGTTTGGCAACAATACCAGCCATATAATCAACGATTTCGCCGAGTGTCTGTTTTTTCAGTTCCACTTCTTCTGAAATCAAGGTGATGTTTGGTTGAGTCTGCAAGGCACATTCCAATCCGATATGAGAAGCCGAACGTCCCATTAGTTTGATGAAGTGCCAGTATTTCTTAGCTGAATTGGAATCGCGTTCAATATTACCAATCAATTCAGAATAAACCTTAGTGGCTGTATCGAAACCAAACGAAGTTTCAATCATGTCGTTTTTAAGGTCCCCATCAATTGTTTTAGGACAACCGATCACCTGGATTCCAGTGTTCTTTGCAGCATAATATTCTGCCAGAACACAGGCATTGGTATTGCTGTCGTCACCTCCAATAATGATTAAAGCCTGAATCTTCAACTGCTTCATGATTTCAGTTCCTTTGTCATACTGTGCGGTTTCTTCCAGTTTTGTACGACCCGAACCGATGATATCGAAACCTCCTGTATTGCGGTATTCATCGATAAATGCACCTGTTAGTTCAATGTATTTGTGATCGACTAACCCACCAGGGCCACCAAGGAAACCGTACAATTTACTTTCCGAATTGAGATTCTTGATACCATCGAATATTCCTGAAATCACATTGTGACCGCCGGGAGCCTGACCTCCGGAAAGGATCACTCCAACATTTACAGCAGGATATTGTTTTTTACTTTCACCCGCTTCAAAAGTAACTAAGGGCATTCCGTATGTGTTTGGGAAAAGCGCCTTAATATCATTCTGATCGGCTATTGATTGGGTTTTCATACCTTCAACCAGTTTTACCGAAGATTTTAATGAATTTGGAAGTTTGGGCTGATATTTAGCCCTTTCAGATTGTAACGCACTTATGGTCATGGTATTATTTTATTTGATAGGTTTTATATTATTGCACTGTAAAATTAGACTAAAACCATCACTTTGACCTCAAGCCAGGAGTTATATCCTGCTAATTTAAAGTTAATTTAAACACATGGGATAGTACCGGCTTGCATGATTAAAATTAAAGGTCCTGGCTTTAATTAGATCGACTTCATTGTCAATGAATTAATAATATTTTCCGATCTAGCAAATGTCTAAGTTTATAGCAAATAAAGTTAAACCCCAGCCCAATGGCGGGCGAAAACAGGGGGCTTCACATATTAATCCATTCATTTGCCTTCAATTCCTTCGGTATAAAAATTTTCGCCAGCCGTATCGTTTTTACCATATTGCCATATTGCCAAAATGCCAGTTTGGCAATATGGCAATATGGTAAAAACGATACGGCCAATTAATTTCTAATAAAATAAAGATGAACATTTGTCCGACTCGCAAGAGGACACTTCGTAGTACCTTTTCCGTCATTTATAGGCATCGGTTCCACCAGATATTTTTTAAATTCTTTTGAGTTCAAGTGATGGACTTATGCTCTTTCGAAAGCCGAAAGGATTGAATCACGGCATAAATAAATATTAGTAAATTCAAATTGACTCTTACACTTTCTTCTATTCTAAGAATGCTGTATAATTGGTAAATATTGCAAACCGTCAATCAAAGATTATTATCTATGATTCCTCAATTTCTTCCCCAGATTCCTCCTTCGAAGTTTTTTCAACCTTTCGACGGGCATCCTGAAGAGCCTTGGTAATTATCCATTCAATTTGTCCGTTTGCACTGCGAAATTCCTGAGCGGCCCATTTTTCAATGGCATCATATACATCAGGATCAATGCGTAACACAAATGATTTTTTCTTTGCCATAACTTCATCCTCTCATTAAACCCTTAAAAAATCATGACGAATAAAAATCGTCCTTCATTGAACAGCACTATTGAGTCTGTAATTTTATCCACTTTACAATCTCAGTCAGTGCAATTGGAGAAAAAGTCTGCTCAATTGCAGCATACTCTGAAGGTAAACCTGTTTTACATTCCTGAAACAAGTGATTTAAACCCGGGAGTTCAATCGTAGTAACTTTTTTATTTCCACCTTTTATCAATGCTTCATTTATGGCTCCCAGGTTTTCTTTCGGTGCAACTTGCAGGTCTTTCTCTCCATTAAGAGCTAAAACCGGACATTTTACTTTTTCCAATGCAATTGCCGGATTGTATTTAATGAAATACACCATCCATGGATTTACAGTTTGATTGACTGATATTTTCACATAATCATCCTCGTTTAAACCCGCATTTTTACCAACATTTGGATTATCTTTTAAGGCTTGTTTAACGTAGGTTGTCAAATCAGTTTTTAACTGCTCTAAGTCGGTTGACTTATTTACGATTTCAAATGCACCGCTGTTAATTCTTCTTGTTGTTTGCAGGTCCGTATCACTTAAACCTGATGCTTTCCCAATTAATTCCTGCTGTAATAAAAGCAATTGACCTCCGGGAATTCCTGGTCCGGCAAGGAGTACAATAAAAGCGATGTCCTTCGATCGGCTGGCTATCATTGGGGCAATCAAGCCTCCTTCGCTATGTCCTATCAAACCGATCTTCTTTTTATTTATTTCCTTCCTGGTTTGCAAATAACTTACTCCTGCTTCAACATCGGTCGAGAAGTCCAGACTTGTTGCAGTTTTAAAATCTCCTTTCGAAGCAGCTATTCCCCTGTCATCAAATCGTAATACGGCAATACCGTTTCTTGTCAGATGATCTGATATTATCAGAAAGGGTTTATGCCCTAATAATTCTTCATCCCTATTCTGCGGTCCGCTGCCGCTGATTAAAATGACAGCGGGGAAAACACCTTCCTTTGTCGGTAATGTTAACGTTCCGGCCAATGTTATTCCTGCCGTTTTATTCTCAAAAGTAACTTCCTCTTCATAGTAAGGATAAGGTTTTATTGGCTCCTGAGGTCTTTCAAGTTTTTCTTTTTCAGCAATTTCTCTTGATAGATTCAAAGGAAATGACATGCCTCCCTGCTTGAAATTACCCACAATGATTTGATCGGATCCTAAAACACCTTCATATTCAATTCTTGCACTTGAAACCGCAAGTTTTAAAGTTGAATTTTCAAACCCGGTTGAAGTTACAGGAATTCCCTTTGCACCCTGATCCGGGCTATCCATTGTAGAGGTGAATCCATTTTCGGATTTACTAATGTTGAATACTATTCTCAATTGAGTTCCCTGAACCTTTAAAATTCCATTCCATTGGCCTGTTATGTCCTGGCCAAATACTATGTTCGCAATCAGAATACCGATCGCAAAAACAATTAGCTGTATTTTCATTGTTTTATGTATTTACTTGTTTGACTTTTTCATCATTTCGTCCATCGCATAAAGGATTGCCTGGGACCGTTGTGTCCCAAACAAAATTTTCTTCCCATTGGTCAGGTAAAGTTGCAGGCCCTCATTCCCTTCAATGGTATATGCTTTACCCCATTTCCGTCCAAATCCGTTTCGAAAACCTCTCCCACCATAATCAAAAACAGCGCTGTATTTCCTGATTTCGAAACGATGAATTTCCCCCATAGAAATTAGCTTATTTTTGCGAATTATGGGGAAGAACCTGTAATGAATTCCATCCTGGTCAATGCATACTTCCAGTTTAAGCGAGAATGAAACCCACAGACTAATAGCCAAACCAATTATTGATACGATCAGAATTGCATTGGGGGCAGGACTATTTCCCAATTGTATACCCTCAACATTTTGCTTGTAGAGTGTATAAATACAAATAATCATTGCAGGCACAATGGCAACCAAACGCAACATAATTTGCCACCACTGCCTGAATTGCTGCTCTTCCTTAAACAATATCTTGTTCATTGGATTATTGGTAAAGTGTACCGGTATTTACTACCGGAGTAGCCTCTTTATCACCACACAGAACCACCAACAGGTTACTCACCATGGTAGCTTTTTTGTCTTCATCGAGAGTCACGATATCACGCTTGCTTAATTCAGCCAAGGCCATTTCAACCATGCTTACTGCACCTTCCACGATTTTAAACCGCGCAGCAACAATAGCCGTAGCCTGCTGGCGTTTCAACATCGCCTGGGCAATTTCCTGTGCATAGGCGATGTAATTGATTCGGGCTTCAATAACATGAATTCCTGCAATTTCAAGCCTTTCACGAATTTCATTTTCGAGCATCTGGTTAACTTCTTCACCTCCATCACGCAGGGTAATCTTTGCATGATCATCTTCAATATTGTCATACGGATACAAACCTGCGAGTTTACGCAAAGCAGCTTCACTTTGAACAACTACAAAATGTTCGTACTCATCTACACCGAATGCAGCACGGAAGGTTTCTTCAATTTTCCAAACCAGGACAAGTCCGATCATAATCGGATTTCCAAGCTTATCATTCACTTTGATAGGCTCGCTGTTGAAGTTGCGTGCACGAAGTGAAAATTTCTTTTTTACAAAGAATGGATTTACCCATAAGAACCCATTATCCTTGATGGTTCCTTTGTATGCACCAAACAAAACTAAGACGTAGCACTGATTTGGATCGACAGCCATAAAACCAGGTGCAAGAAACACAAAGATAAAGATCAGCAGAATCGAAGGAACGACTATTTCCGAAACAAATCCGGCAATGGCCAGTAAAAGAATAACAATTTCGATCACCAGGAATAAATAACCGGAACGGGCAGTAAATGACTTTTCCATACTATTAAATTTAAGTTATTTTGATATTGTTTTGATATCACAAATATAAATAAAAAAGAGCATCTTTTACAGATGCTCTTAAATAATTTTTCAGGATTCAATTCAGATTCAATTCAATATTTCCGGTGCTTTTTGATTTCAATACCTCACACTGTGATGCAAAACTTAAAATTGCATTAATACTTTTGAGTGAAGGTTCATATTCCATCTTATCAAGATCCATGGCATTATCAAAATCGGATACTACATTTTGAAGTAAATTTACTTCTTTCCTTCCGGAATAATATGAAATGATCATGTAATTCAAGGTAGAGAATCTACTCATAGGCTTATATTTCTATTTAGTTATAGAGACATAACGCCAATAATGTAATAATATTGTTATCGCCCGCTAAATTTTTGTTAAGCTCAGATTTTTTTTCTCTATCATCTTCCGGAGATTTATCAATGCATAACGCATCCGTCCCAAAGCTGTATTAATACTGACATCTGTCAGATCGGCAATTTCCTTGAAACTCAACCCCTGAAAATGACGCATCATGATTACCTGTCGCTGATCATCAGGCAGTTCATCGATCAAAAGGCGCACATCACTTGTAATCTGATCGTAAACCAGTTTATCCTCAATATTCTCTTCCGAATATTTTGCTGAATTAAAAAGATCAATTGAGGTATCATCATTGGAGGTGGTACTCAATAATTTTTCCTTCCGGAAATGATCTATAATCAGATTATGGGAAATGCGAAGCACCCAGGATATAAACTTACCGTTCTCGGTATATTTTCCCGTCTTTAACGAACGGATAACTTTAATAAATGTATCCTGAAAGATATCTTCGGCCAGGTGATGATTTTTTACAATTAATACGATGTAGGTAAAAACTCTCTTTTTATGGCGGGAAATAAGCATCTCGATGGCAGATTGATCCCCCTCAACAAATTGTTTTACGAGCGAATTGTCGCTCAGATCTTCTGGTCTGAACATTACTCTGAATTATTATGTGACTGAATTCAATAATTAAAGAGTACAGTTCTGTCGATAGGCAACCTTTTTTGAATGAGAGTTAAACAATTTGCTAATTTTGTGCTTGTAAAAGTGAACCTTTTTTTTCAATAAAACAAATTTTTTGTATATTTAATAACATAACAAATGAGTTCTCCTTCAAATTTTTCATCCTATATCCAGATTAAGGGTGCCAGGGTTCACAATTTAAAGAATATCGATTTAAATATACACCGAAATAAATTCATCGTAATCAGTGGATTATCGGGATCAGGAAAATCATCTCTGGCATTTGACACCCTGTATGCGGAAGGGCAACGTCGGTATGTTGAAAGTTTATCGGCTTATGCGCGTCAGTTTTTAGGCAGAATAAATAAGCCCGAGGTGGATTATATCAAAGGTATTCCCCCGGCAATTGCCATTGAGCAGAAGGTCAATACACGCAATCCACGCTCAACAGTTGGCACATCAACCGAAATTTACGACTATCTGAAATTACTATTCGCACGTATCGGGAAGACCATCTCCCCCATTTCAGGAAAGGAAGTCAAACAACATCATGTCAGTGATGTGATCAACTATATTCAGTCCTTTCCCGAAAACACCCGGTTCATGATCTGTGCCCCTCTGCAAATCAAAAATGATCGTACGACGCTTCAGGAAGCCGAATTATTGCTTCAGCAGGGCTTTACAAGGCTTGAAATAAATAATGAAGTTCGTAGAATCGATGAACTGTTGAGTGAAAATAATCAGGAATTGTGCCAGGATGAAAAATGCAACATCGTGATTGACAGGGCATCGGTAATTAATGATGAAGACAATTTCAGCCGCATTGCCGACTCTGTTCAGACTGCATTCTTTGAAGGTCACGGGGAATGTATCATCAAAATATTTGAAGATCAACAAGTCAGGGAAGAGCATTTTTCCAATCTATTTGAGGCTGACGGTATCGAATTCGAAGAACCCTCGGTACACATGTTCAGCTTTAACAATCCGGTTGGTGCCTGTAAAACTTGTGAAGGATACGGAAAAGTTATCGGAATTGACGAAGATCTGGTTATCCCAAACAAATCTCTGTCCGTTTATCAGGATGCCGTGGCCTGCTGGAAGGGTGACAAGATGAAAGAATGGAAAGACGAATTGGTTTATGCAGCTGAAAAATTTAATTTCCCCATACATAAGCCTTTTTATGAACTCAGTACAGAGCAACGGCAATTATTATGGACCGGGAACAGGTATTTCCAGGGACTAAACCAGTTCTTTAAGATGCTGGAAGAAAACGTCTATAAAATTCAATACCGGGTCATGCTTTCGAGATACCGTGGGAAAACCAATTGTCCCGATTGCCTTGGAACCCGCCTGAAAAAGGAAGCCATGTACGTCAAGGTGGGTAGCAAATCAGTTCAGGATTTGGTTTTGCTGCCTATCGATGAATTGCAGGAATTCTTTCTGAAACTCAAACTTTCAGATCATGAAATGCAAATTGCCGAACGTATCCTTACTGAAATAAACAACCGTCTTGAATTTTTAACTGATGTCGGTCTGGGCTATTTAAGCCTGAACAGGCTTTCATCCACCCTCTCCGGGGGCGAATCGCAGCGCATCAACCTGGCTACCTCACTGGGAAGCAGCCTGGTGGGTTCAATGTATATCCTGGATGAACCCAGCATCGGCCTGCATTCCAGAGACACCGGACGGCTCATTCGGGTTCTGCGGAAATTGCAGAAACTGGGTAATTCGGTCCTGGTGGTTGAACACGACGAAGAAATCATGCGCGAAGCGGATGAAATTATCGATATTGGTCCATTGGCCGGAAGGCTCGGTGGAGAAGTTGTATTTCAGGGAACACATGAACAGCTGGAATCATCATCGGAAAGCATGACTGCCAAATACCTGACAGGTCGCGAAAAAATAGATATTCCGATCTCCCGGAGAAAATGGACCAACTACATTGAAATTACAGGTGCACGTGAAAATAACCTTAAAAATATCAGTGTCAAATTTCCACTGAATACTATATGTGTGGTAACCGGTGTAAGCGGCTCGGGAAAATCCTCCCTCGTCACCAAAGTGCTATATCCTGCCCTGGCAAAGATGTTTGGAGGTTTCAGCGAAAAAACTGGCCAGCATGATATGATTAGAGGGGACATCAATCTCATTTCTTCTGTCGAATTCGTTGACCAGAATCCTATCGGTAAATCATCCCGGTCGAACCCCGCAACCTACCTGAAAGTGTATGACGAAATCAGGAAATTATACTCCGAATTGCAAAGTTCGAAATTCAATGGATTTAAACCTTCTCATTTTTCATTCAACATCGAAGGGGGTCGTTGTGAGGAATGCCAGGGTGAAGGCGAAATCACCGTCGAGATGCAGTTCATGGCCGATATCCACCTTCAATGCGAAAGCTGCAAGGGAAAACGCTTCCGGGACGAAATTCTTGAAATTACCTTCGAAGAGAAAAACATATACGATATCCTTGATTTGACGGTGGATGAAGCAATAGATTTCTTCGGAAGTCACAAATCCTCCTCCTCAAAGAAGATCGCCAAACTGCTAAAACCTTTGCAAGACGTGGGTCTAGGCTATGTTAAACTTGGACAATCATCCAGCACCCTTTCCGGGGGTGAAAGTCAGCGCATCAAACTGGCCTCATTTCTGGCAAAGGAAAAAGGGAGTCCATCCTTATTTATTTTTGATGAACCGACCACTGGACTCCATTTCCACGACATCCGAAAATTGCTCGATTCTTTCAATGCCCTTATTTCACGCGGGCACAGTATCATCATCATCGAACACAACCTGGATGTGATCAAATGTGCCGATTGGGTAATCGACCTTGGTCCCGAAGGAGGAAAAGAAGGCGGATATATAATTTTTGAAGGAAAGCCCGAAGACCTGGTGAAAATTCCCGAATCATACACGGGTACCGCATTGAAAGTAAAGCTCTGACAGGAAAGTCATTAGGAAAAAGTCATTGGAAATGGATGTTGATAACGACATTTTCCTCATTTCTCTTTCCGTTTCCCTCTTTCCCTTTTCCTAATGACTCTTTCCTATGACATTATAGTTACCACGAGTCTTCGTCTGCCTCCAAAATTACGAAATTCACACAAATAGATTCCCTGCCAGGTTCCAAGGTTAAGCCGATGATGAGTAATTGGAATCGTCAGGCTGACGCCAATCAGCGACGATTTTAAGTGGGCAGGCATATCATCACCCCCTTCTGCAACGTGTATTAACATTGGGTCATTATCAGGTACCAGCTTATTCATAAAGGTTTCGAAATCGTATCTCACTGACGGATCGGCATTCTCATTCAGGCTAATTGCAGCTGAAGTGTGCTGAAGCAGAATATTAACCATTCCTTTTTCAGGTAGTTTGGGTAACTCTTTTTCAATCAGTTCGGTTATCAGATGGTAGCCGCGTTTAAAGGCTGGAAGGGTGATTTCGAATTGTTCAATCATAACAATAGAATAACGGTTGTGTCTACTTTGAAAGCTATAAGTCTCGCCACCAAAACTTCAACACACTAAATATCACCAAAATACTACCTGTATAAAGCCTTTGTGAAACTTGGTGTATTTGAGCCTTGGTGGCAACTTTTATTTTTAGATTTTATTGACAAGTGGCATTATTTAAATATGGTGAAAGACTATCTTTGATGTCATAATAGAAAATCTATTCCAATAATCCGCTAATCCTTAAACACTCCAGAATCTCTTGTATTTTTATCTTTCGCTCATAGGAATAATTGGTTGTCGATTCCTGCAGCCAGGAAAACAAAAACAATGATTTCCGCAGGCAGGCCTCTTTGGTGGGCGAAAATGACTGATTGATATCCTGTCCAAGCTCCATCAGGATATTGGCAAGCTGATCCATCTGATTCTCACTCGTTAAGTGCTCCTTAATCACAGCTAAAAAGTCTTCATTCTCAAGAACAACCACCTGATCGATATCCAGTTTCATTTCCTCCATCAAGGTTTCACGAACCACAGACCCAATTTGATCCTGTTGTTTCTCCTCTTTCATTTTTAATATGCGACGAAACAGAATTGCCAGAAAAAGTCCCATTTCTTCGATTTGGCGAATAAGATAGTCTCGTGATGCCATAAATAAAGCAGGTCTAAAATTTCATTTTAAGTGTATTTATCTTCAAATCAGAAAACAAAAACAAAAATACGTTATCAAAAACAATTAATGTGATCCTTAACAGTTAATTATAGGAGAAATATTATTTTTGCGGGTATGAGGTCAACCAAATATGTTTTAATCTATATCCTTCTGTTTCTAAGCGTCACCCATCTATTTGCTCAAAGCAATAATGCCACTTTATTTGGAAAAGTTACCGATCAAAACGGGAACCCTCTCGAGCAGGCTAATATTTCATTAAAGAGCACCACCATAGGTACATTTTCAAACCGTGATGGCGCTTATCTGCTGCGCATCCCGGCCAAAAAACCGATTGTTATCGTTTTTTCGATGGTTGGCTACACCCCCGTTGAGAAGAGCATCACAGCAGGTGAAGAACAACGGATCGAAATGAAAGTATCGCTTCAGCAGACAG
>Ga0302286_10003493_pt1 | contig 10619 bp, 13 predicted proteins | sample III_Fen_E2_3_FD_198765 | JGI IMG/M metagenome (GOLD analysis project Ga0302286, IMG submission 198765) | Peat permafrost microbial communities from Stordalen Mire near Abisko, Sweden - III_Fen_E2_3 | ecosystem: Environmental > Terrestrial > Soil > Wetlands > Permafrost | place: Sweden: Abisko...
TGGTATTTAATGGTTCAAGTGCTATAATTTTAAACAATCCAACATTATTAAGTAATAAGTTTTCAATCAATACTAGATTTAAAGCAAATGTGGTTGATATGATATCTCCAATATTTTGCCAAAGATTTGTCAACACGAGTTCTAACGACTATTCTTACATTTTTATTGGAATAGGTGGTTCTGGTGATTGGATATCAAATCTTAATAAAGGTAAGAAGTTAGTTGTTGGTATGTTTGCTGGTGCTACTGGCTGGTGTGTTAGTAGTTATGCTGATATTGCTGATGGCAAGTATCATAATTTACAAGTATCATTAGATGGTAGTGCTTTAACTACTTTAAAGGTAATACTTGATGGTAATTCGTTATCATATACTTTCGGTAATCTAACCAGTTATACTGTTAGTCCAACTAATGCAACTGCTGTATCTTCAATAGGTGCTATGTTTTTAAAAGGTCAAACTGAAGCAATTTATCCAGAATCTTATTTTAGTGGCGAAATTAATTATGTACAGTTGTTTAACTATGCTAGAACATTTAGAGAATTAAAGCAAGGTAATCAATTAAAACTATTGATAACTGGCAATAATGTAATTGGTAATACTGTATATTCTCCAATGGGCAATAATGGTACAATAAATGGCAGTACTGTATCTGTAGTTGCTGATTCGACTGGTAATGGGTTTTCATTCACTAACAGTGGATATATATCAGTACCAAGTTCAAATGATTATTCTTTTGTTTCACCAACTAAAGATTTACCATTTACCATTTCATTTGATATGACAACACCAAGTTGGTTATCAGATACTGTTGAATTAGGTTCAAATATGTACATAATGTGTAAAACTACATCTTCAGTATATGAGTGGATTATAGCAACAGCTAAAGTTAATGGTATTTATTTTATATACTTAGCCGTTGTTAACTCTAATGCAACAAGTATTATGTATCAAGGGTTTAGTTTACCAAGTACTAATATATACACACACAACATATTTACGTATGATGGTACAGCTAGTCCTACAAGTATGACATTTACATCTAATGGTGTTAATATGTCAAGACTTACCCATCTCAACGCTGGTAATTACAATGGAACAAGTAACAGAATGTCAGAAACTGGAGTACCTATATTAATTGGTTCACAACCTTCACCAAATAACATAAGTGATTACAGATGTAAAGGTGTATTAAATAATATTAAAATTTATAAAAATCAAATCGGAGAATAATGAATAAAATTTGGATGACACGCAATGGAATTGTAGAGCAATTCGATGCGGATAGATTAGAAAATCTATTAATTAAAGGATGGGTAGTTTGTGATGAACCAATACCACCAATACCTATTATACCAGACCCATATGATATATTTGATGCAAAACAAGTTTTAAAAGAATTACAAGTAATATTTGCATTAGATATAGGCGTTTTAGCAGGGCAAGCTTCAATGATTATATGGTTTACGGAAAATAAATATTTTTACGATTTAAATAGATATTTAATTCTTGCGGAATCTCAAAGTATAATAACGGCAGAATATCACGCATCAGTATGTAATGTTTTTGTTAACCAAAATATAGATTTAAGTAAAGAACCTTATAGAGCAAGAAAAAAAATAGAAACACCAATTATTAATATTCCAATAGATGGCAGCGGTATTATTATTTAAAAAAAAAGAAATGGGGAAAACCATTTCTACAGGAAACGGAGTTCCTGATAACAATCTTAGTGGAATTAATGGAGATAAATATACAGACTTAGATACAGGTATTGAGTATTCATATATAAATAACAAATGGAGTGAACCAGCAGGTTCTGTTTCAAGCATTCCTAATCCAATTGTTTTTACTTATTCTGGAAATTTAATTATAAAATCTATTGAAGATTTAGGAGAAAGTTTAACTATTGAAAAAAGATATAGGTATTATTCAGGAGGATCTGCACAAGATGGTTCTCTTGATATTGTAGAGATAAAAAACAGCAAAACTAACCAATGGGTTAGATCAACATATATTTACACAAATGGCAAACTAACTTCAATGAATAATGAAATTATAACATCTTGGACAATATGATAATAGATTTAAAAGGTCATATATATGACACAGAACTTGATTTTGATAATCAAACAGAAGATACTAAAAATTTCGTAAATGAAATTTTAATTACAGTTAACTCTACATTTACTTTTGATGATTCATATAGAATTATTGAATATAAATATAAAATTGATAACAAATACGAAGTTGTAAAAACACAAGTTTTTTCAGAACCAGCTCCTAGTTGTGCTATTGAAAGTGTAGAAATTATTGTAAGAGTTGCTAATTTATGGCATGAACCAAATTATAGTATTCAAATAATATTAACTTTAGAACAACAAGTTAACTTATTAAGAGCATACCCTGATTTTGCTTTATATACTAGTCAAAGTAATTTACCCACCTATGTAGAAGGAAATAAATTATATACGTATGACAATGTTTTACGTAAAGAATATAGAGATTTATTACAACACTTTGGTGGAATAATAACAGATAAATAATTTTATAACAAAATAATTAAAATATAATGGCAACATTTAACGTTAAAGAAGAATCTGACAAAATGTATGTTTACTGCTCTAAAAATGCAGTATCCGATATAGCTGCTAGTGTTTTTTTTGGAAAAGCAGCTGCTTGGGTAAGTGGAGGAACTTATTCTTCTGGAGATAGAGTGACATCAAGTTCAATTCAATATAGAAACTTTACAGGAGTTAACACTACGACAGCTCCAGCAAGTGATACAGCAAACTGGGTTTTTGATTTGGATAATTATCAATCTTATTTAACTACAAAAAATTATGTAGTTGGAAGTAAAACAAATTATAATAATGAACACTATATTTGTATAACTAATACATCTGGAACGTTTGATATTACTAAATGGACTAAACAGATTATAAGTAATAGAGATGTTCCTTATAAGTTACAAAATACTGCAATAAATTTAATAAATTCGGATGCTAGGTTTGTAAGTTATGAGTTATTAGACTATACTAATAATGTTGCATATCACAATATTTATTGTATATTAAGTAATGGAATATGGGCAGAAACTTTAACTAATCCAACTAAGTACATACGTTTTGTGGGTCAAAGTAATTTAAAAACACAGATGCTTAATCATATAACAGGTTTTTTCTATGATAATATGTACATATATAGCGCTGTAAATTTTAACATTTTCAAATGTAATTCATGTATGTTTTATTCTATTAGTTCTTCAAATAATACCTATTATTATTATACATTCAGTTTTTTTTATAAAAATGTTGTTCAGAATACTACACCTTCTTGTTGTTACGTATATCATTTCAATAATAACACATTAATCAACGGAGGGTTGTTTTATGAGCCTATAACATATTATGCAAATACGGTTATTCGTAATAATATTATAAAAGGCGTTTCTTTTATGGGATCTACATATATGATTCAGCGTATACCTTTAGGTAATTTTGATTACAACTGTTATTGTGGTATAGTTTATATTGATGGTGTTGCAAAATCGACTCTTGTATCTATACAATCTGCAACAGTAAACCAGAATATATACTCAGTATATAATACTAATATATCATTAAATCCAGATTATACATTACCAGTAGGGTCCCCTTTAATAAAAACTGGATCAAATGGAAACAATATAGGGGCAGAAGGAGTTGGGTATCCACAAACAAATTCAGGTATTTTTGATTCTCTAAACGGAGCTGTGTATAAAAACATTACTAAATACGGAACTACACTTACACGCCAGCAAATATCTAAACAAGCTCAAGGTGGAGGTAATAATTATATTACTTTAGAATCAGCTGCGTCATCTGTAAATTTTGAATATAATGGGTTTAGAATTTATATTTCATCTGGTACTGGTGTAGGACAAACAAGAACAATTTTAACATATAATGCATCTACAAAAGATGCAACTGTAGATTTAAATTGGACTATTAATCCTGATTCAACTTCTATTTATGAAATTTTAGATGGAGAAATAACTTCTTCTGTAGGAGATTTAGGTAGTGTTCAAACTGTAAAAAAATTACTTATACAGGCAACAAACTTCTATGATGCAACCGGTTATATTTTAACTCAAAGTGTATCTGAAACAGATTGTCGTTTAGATAATCCTGCTGCTTTAACATTTGATTTAAGAGTAAGTAACTCTAGTGACCTAAGTGCGGTTTCTTATAGAAGATTTGTACAAGATGAATTTTTAAAAATTGATAGTAACGATAAAGGATGTGGAGACTCAGCATATAGTTGTGCTAATTTAGTTTCAAGTGTTTTATCATTTAGATATTTCCAAATTAGATTAATGCTTAGAAAATAATATTATTACAATGGCAGATATTAATTCAGGTTTAATAGCTTATTACCCATTTAATGGGAATGCAAATGATGAAAGTGGAAATAATCATAATGCAATATTTAATAATGCATCGTTAACACCAGACAGACATGGTTTAGTTGATAGTGCTTATAACTTTGCAGGTAATCAAAATATAGCTGTATTTAACAAAGAAGTATTACCTCTTACTGATATAACTATAAGTATGTGGATATATAAAACACCTACAGCTAGTAATGAGAATAATAGACCATTTGGTAATGATAATTCGTTATCAGAATCAGATGGTCTTGCTATGTGGTTTAATACAAACACACCATCTTTAATTATGCGAAATAATGGTGTTAATAATGATACTAATTGGGGTCTTACAGTATCTAATAATACTTGGTATTTATATACTGTTACTATATCATCAACTACAGGATTACATTTATATCTAAATGGTGTAAATGTTGCAAATAATGCAAATGCGAAAGCATATTCAAGATCAAATAACACTTATCTTTATATAGGATCGGCAGGTAACCCCAATTACTATTTCACTGGTAAAATGGATGAAATACGTTTTTATAACAGAGTGTTATCTGATATAGATGTTTCGACATTATATTTTTCAACAAAGGATGGAAAAGAAAACCTAAATTCAGTATCAATAATACAAAACATAGATATATCTCAATCTTTTGATGAAAAAGTTGGATTAATTAGTCCGGTTTTAAACCTTGACGTAGCTCAATCTTTAGAAGAAAAAGTAGGTTTAGTAAGTCCAGTAGTTAATCTTGATATAGCTGCAACATTAGAAGAAAGAACATTAGCTTTTACTCTTATATTAGGGCAAGAAAACGAAAATCAAAGAAATGTAATTCATCATTGTGGAACATCTTCTCAAAATCAATCAAATTCAAACAAAATTTGGATAGATAAAGGTTTTGTGAAAATAATAGCTCAAAGTAATATAGAACACAGTCAAATTGTTGTTTAAAAAAAATAAAAGATTTATTTACTTTTTTGTTTGTTTTTTTTTATATTTAAAATAAAAATAATTACCATATTTTTTAGAAAATGACTTTTAAATATTACATATTACTTTTTGTAATTATAAGTTTTCTTATAATAATTATAGGTTTAGAAAAACAAACTAAAAGTGAATATAAAAGATATTTAAAAAAAGGAGGAGTTTTATCTTTCAAAGAATTCAAAAAAAAATACTATACTGAAGATTGAATGAAAATACTTATTGTAGACGACTCTAAAACATCCGTAAAACTCATAGAAGAGCTCATTAAACACGCTTTTAGAGATTTTGTATACCAAAGTGCATTTAATGGAAAAGAAGGTTTAGAATGCTATAATAAAACAAAAGATTTTGACTTAATTATTACAGATTATCAAATGCCTTGCATAAACGGTAATTGTTTAATCAAACAAATAAAACAAATAAACTCTAATATTTTAAGTATTTGTATATCTTCTGAAAGTTTTATAAAAGATGATGATATATTTGATTTTATTTTACAAAAGCCAATCCATAAAGAAGAATTTATCTCTATTTTACAAAAAATAAAAAACAACTATAATGTTTAATACTCATATTCATGTTTTCACAAAAGAAGATGTTCCTTCAAATTTTCTTCCTTTTAAATTAGTAAGAATTTTAGCAGACAAAGAAGGATACGAAATAATTGCAAGAGTTTTACATAATTTAAATCCTTGGACAAAAAATGATGTATTTGATAGATATTTAGAGTTTGTAAAAGAGGGAAGACTCGGTAGTCAAACTAACATTTTTGAAGATGTAGCAAAGTTTTATCCAATAGATACAAAGTTTTTTGTTTTACCTATGGATATGGAATATATGGGTGCAGGAACTACAGCAAGAGTATATAGAGATCAACTTAAAGAATTAATAGAATTATCTAAAGTTGATAAAAGAGTTGTTCCTTTTGTAATGGTTGACCCAAGAAGACCAGAAATAGAAGGTTTTGTTTTAAACAATAATTTTGCAGGTATAAAACTATATCCAAATTTAGGATACTTTCCTTATGATAAAGATTTAATGTGGATATATAATTATTGCAGTAAATTTAATAAACCAATTGTTGCGCATTGCACTCCTGATAATCCAGTACATTTTAAAGGATCAAAACAAGAATTAAAAGAATTATTGTTAAAATCTAAAGGTGTAGTAAATTTAAAAGGATCTAATCAAAAATTATGTGCTCAATTTATGGATCCTTATAATTATGTTTCTATTTTAAATAACTATAAAGATGTAAATATTTGTTTAGCTCATATGGGCGGAGAACAAGAAGTTTTAAAATATTTAAAAGGAGAAAAAAACACAATTACAGAAAAAATTTTAAATTTAATTGTAATGTATCCTAATCTTTATACAGATATTAGTTATACATTATCAAACAAAAAACTATATTCTTTCCTTGATAAATTATTAGATGATGATAGATATAAAAACCGTATTCTTTTTGGAAGCGATTTTTATATGAATAAAACCAAAGGAGATGAAACTCTATTTAGCAAAAATATTAAAGAAATGTTAGGAGATAAAAAATTTGAATTAATTAGTAACACAAATGTTAATAGTTTTTTGAAATCTTAAATTTGTGATTCTAAATATTTCTCTTTGTTAAATTTATCTAGCAAGTTATTTAAATTTCTTTTAGAATTTACACCTACTTCATCATGCACAGTAGGTTTTAAATAAGGAACAATAGCAGGTGTCGTTATCATATTTGCTTTTTCTCCTTTATAGTTATAGTTTACCCATTCTATTTGAGGAACTAAAGTATCTTTATTTATTTTTTCTAAAATTTTAGGAAACAATTTCAAAAAAGTAGGTAAATCTTGTTTTAAGTTAGAAATTATTTCGTTTATCAACTCTTTATATTCTTTTGAAGTAGCATTATTGTTTGGTTGCTTACAAAGACGAGATAATTGCAAATTTCTTATTTCTATTCTTGCTTTAAGTATTTTTCTTTCTAAAATTCTTTTTTTTTGTGTTTTATTTAAAGTAATTTCATTTTCTATTAAAATAACTTTAGTTTTTGAAAGACTTTGGAGTTGTTCTACTAAAAAGTCTAATTTGTTTTTAACTTTATTCATTTTTTTAAGCTAAATTTCGGTTTAAATAAGTTTTTTTGTTAAAATTGTCTAAAACACTTTGCATATGTGACTTAAAATCTTCGCTTATTGTGTCCGTACCTTTTCTTATTCCTAAATACCAAGCAATTGCATAAGGAATAATTACATCTTTATTATTTAATTGAGTTTTAAACACAAGAGGTTTAGATTTATTTAATTCTTCATTTATTTTAGGGAATAATTTTAAAAATGTAGGTAAATATTCATTTATATTGTTTTTTATTTCTTTTACAAAATCAATATAATTCGAATGTGTTTCATTATTTTTAATTTCTTTATAAATAGAGTTTAGTTTTAAACCATCAACTTCTTTTTTTGCGTTTAAAATATCTTGATTTAATTGTTTTTCAAGTTTTTCTTTTTTTGATAGCCCAAAGATTTCTACCAACAAAACTTCTTTTCCTGTAGTTCTTTCTAATTGTTCTATTAAAATTTTAAGAACAACTTCTTCTTTTTTTAAACTTTTTTGATCACTAAAGTATTTAGAATAATAAATATTATAAAGAGTAATTCCTTTACTTGTTAATTTAGATGTTATTCCATAAGAGTTTAATTGCCCTTGAACAACTTTTGCCATCATTGTATCACAAATAAGATTAACTTCTTTGTATTTTCCTACATTTACTAAATCAATAGATCCAGAGCATTTAAAAGAAACAGGTTTTACTCCACTTGGAGTTTTAAGATTTATTTCAAAAGGAGAGCGGTTTGAATATTCTCCTTTTACTACATAAGGAAGATCTTCTTTTTTTACAATATTTTTTTGAACATCTCCAGATAAGTTTTTAATTATAGCATCTATGTTAATTTCGGTTGTTTTAGGTTCATAGATTTGAACCTTTGCCGTGTGATATTTAATATATTCGTTAGAAACAGCAGATCCTCCTTTTGTTATTCCAATTTCTTCATGAGACTTCATATATTTCTCCATACTACCTGTATCATTAGATAGTAAAATTGTTTTAGCAATATCATTATAAACAGGACTCCAAAATATATTTCCTGTTTTTGAATTACCCACTTCACTATCTTTTGAAGAAACTGCAATCGCAGCAGGGTAAATGTTATTATTATATTTACAAGTAAATATCCCAAAGATAAAAGCACCATATTCAAATTTACTATGTTCAGCTTCAATAATTTTACTTGATATAGTGTCAACAATTTTACTTTTTATATCTTGTTCTATTTCTTTTTTGTATTTCAAATGTTCTGAATTTAAAAAATCAACAGATACAGAACAGTTATCTATTCTTGTTTTTTTTCTTTCCCAAAAATGTGTATCTTTTTCTTTAGTTCGAGCTTCTCTCGATGCATCGCGATATTTTAATTCTTTTAAAAGAAGTTTCATTATATTCTTTATTTGTGTTTTTAAATATGATATTTTTAATTATCTCACAAAAAGTAAGCTAATCATCAAGGTTGAAATAATAAGCTTAAATTAATAGGTTTAAATAAGTTTGAAATCTAAATTTGTTTGTTTAAAATGTTTTAACATTTTAATTAAAGCTGCGTAAACAAAAGGATCTTGTGCTTTAAGAAAGTTATCTGTCCAAAAACATTTAGCTTCTTTTTCTAGCTTACTTCCATCAGTAGTAGCTTTTCCTTTTTCTTTGTTTGTTAAATCAACAGTAAACAAATAATAAACAGTATCTGAACTTTTAATTCCAAACATTTCTCCTAATTCAACAATATCTTCTTTAGTTATAGAGTAACCAGCTTCTTCTTTAAGTTCTATAATGGCAGTTTCTAAAGGACTATTATTTTTTTCAACACTTCCTGTTAAAGAAGAAATAATTTTTTTATTTAAATCCCAACAAGGAGTTAATTCATCTCTTAAAAGAATTTCAAATTTACCTTTTTGATTTCTATATGGTAAAATTACAATTTTTTTTCCATCACAACTTTTCTCATGACTATAAACGTAACCATTTATTCCTTTTTTTTCATCAACAAGTTCTCTTAACTCTATCCATTTATTGGTTTTAAGGATGTTTATCATTTTTTTATTTTTATTGTTAAACTTTGATTAAAACTATTTTCTTTGCTAAAAAAAACTAATTCGCAAAAATTGTTTATTTTTTTGCAAATTTGGTAAAGTTCATTGAACTCGTTGCTACTAAAACAACTTGTTGTTAGTTCAACTTCAATAACTTCTTTTTCTAAAAAACAATAATTAAATAAAACTAAATTGTTTTTGTTTAACCATTCTAAAATAAAATCTAGATTTTTATCCATAATATTTAATGTTTTGTTTTAAATATCAAAAAAAACACATATTGCTGGAAAATAACTATAGATTTTTAAAAAAAGTTATAAAAAAAAACTTATTTTAAAATAAAAAAGATAAATGGAAATAAATTATTTTAATTACATTGGACAAGCAGCTGTTTTTGTAATAACAACTAAAGTTTTAGTTACTTTTTATAAAAACCAAGCAAGTAAAATAAAAGAGAAGAAAGCAAAAAAGCTTCAGGAAGTAGAAAAAGACAAAGAAATAGAAGATTGGGAAATAGGGGATTTAATTCAAGTATCTCCAGAAAAGTTCGGAAAAGAATTTGTCGAAATTAATTCAAACAGACCAGGTGTTTTGTTTGCAACATTATCAAAATGGAATAAAGAGAAATGCGAAGCTGTTTTTAATAATGGATTATCAGTTATTTTTTTAATTAACGAAATAGTAGCTAATCATTCTTTTCTTGCAAGAAAAGATAAAAACCAAATGACAAGTTTTATGGAAAAAACAAAAAACAAACCATTTGATCAATTATTACAAGAATATCAAAAAGAATCCAAAAATACTGACAAGTTTTCTACAATTAGTGGAGAAATTAAAAGTTTAAACCCAGAAGTGATTCAAAATTGCTCGTTTAATTTTGAAGAAATCGAAGTTTTAGGAGTTCCTCTTATTGAAATGCATAAAAATGAATTAGATCTAGTAATGGATTTAGCTATTTCTTTTGAAAACTACGAACTCGCAGGCGCTATAAAAAACTTTATTGAAGAAAGATTTCCTGAAGTAAAATAATTTTTTTTGTTAAATTTTATATTTAAAGTAAAAAAATGAT
>Ga0302286_10003494_pt1 | contig 10617 bp, 11 predicted proteins | sample III_Fen_E2_3_FD_198765 | JGI IMG/M metagenome (GOLD analysis project Ga0302286, IMG submission 198765) | Peat permafrost microbial communities from Stordalen Mire near Abisko, Sweden - III_Fen_E2_3 | ecosystem: Environmental > Terrestrial > Soil > Wetlands > Permafrost | place: Sweden: Abisko...
CATTGCCATGATTACAGGGCAGGGATTACTGATCATTCTGGCCGGATTCTTCGAGACCTCTACGGGACTTCCCCCAATAGAAATTGACCTGGCAGCCAGTCCTTCCTTTTCCAAGGAAATCAGAATGCCCGACACCTCACAACAGCTTGTGGTTAAAGAGGGCAAGACCTATTTTGTAGTATTTCCTCAACAGGCTGAAATATCCACACAGAATATTCCTGCAGAAAAACTGGATTCTATCCGTAAGGTTATTGTGGGATACAATCATACCAATGGGTTCGTTTCCATGCAGTCAGGAAACTGGTCCAATGGAACCGTTAAGGAAAAAGGATCGTGGTGGTCGGAATCCGTTTCAATGCCTCTTGGGAATTTCCTGAAAGAGCATTTCCAGACTAAAGTACAGGCGGCCTCAGGAAAGACATTGACAGGCAATGTAGCCATCGTGGCCGTCAGGCTTAGCACCAAACCGGAAGAGAACAAAGAGATGGTCCTAAGTATGAAATTCAGAAACGGCGATAACAGCATTCATCAGTTGGAAGGCGAACGCATAACTTTCAATTCAACCAATCAGGATAAACCGGCCTATATGCTATTTCAGTGCGACCCGAAATTGAATCGGCCCTCACAGGCAGTATTCAAAGGGACTTCAGGAAACATTCACCTGGCATGGAGCATCACTTTTATCATATTGGCCGTAATGTTTGTGCTTTTCTCCATCTATCACCGCATTATATTGCCGTACCCAAAATCAGACAAGCAAGCTGCAGGGCAGGGACAGGATTTATTCAAAGAGTTTTTCCGAACTTTTGGCTCCTTCTTCCAGCGGAAAGATATTGGGGTAATCATCGCCTTTCTGATGCTCTACCGTGTCGGGGAGGCCCAGCTCATAAAAATGGCTTCACCGTTCATGCTGGATCCGCGTCAATTGGGCGGACTTGGACTTACCACCGGGGAAGTGGGATTGCTTTACGGCACGTTTGGGATACTTGCCCTTACGGTTGGAGGAATACTCGGTGGGATTGCCGCCTCGGCCAAAGGGTTTAAATACTGGCTATGGTGGATGGTCCTGGCTATCAACATCCCGCATCTGGCATATGTTTATATGTCGTTTGCACAACCTGAAAATCAACTCCTGATTGGGCTATGTGTGACGCTCGAACAGTTTAGTTACGGGTTCGGATTTACAGCCTATATGCTTTATATGATCTATATTTCGGAAGGACAACATAAAACTGCACATTTTGCCATAGCAACAGGATTCATGGCACTGGGAATGATGCTCCCGGGAATGTTTTCAGGCTGGCTGCAGGAAATTATCGGCTATCAGCACTTCTTTGTCTGGGTAATGCTGTGCATGATTCCAGGGATGATTCCGGTATTCTTTATTAAGGTTAAACCAGAATTTGGGAGGAAGAAGCAAGAGGAATAGAAGAAATCGATCCACAACTTTATCCTGGGAAGAAATGGGAAGGGTCGAAACCTCGGGGTTATTTATTCATTTACTGATGTAATGAATTTTAATTCATCGTTGAAAAAATATATTGCATATACAGTTAACATTCAAATCCAGGTCAGGGATATCAGCCTTATTGCAAGACACAAAAGTATGCCCATGGAATACAGGTTTGTTGAATAAAAATAAAAGTATTTTTATTCGTTATTTTAAACTGAAATTTCAGGAGCAATCACTATAAAATTATTTTAGACCAACAGGAAAAATGCAGTTCAGACAATACCTCATCTATGTATTTTTATTGCAAATTGTCTTTTTAGGCAGCGCCGAAACCCTTTGTTCACAAACAGCGGCAGAGTATCAGAATGTAAGGTTTTTAGAGAAGCTAAACAACGATTCCTCCTATCTGAAGTTAAAGAAAAAGGTAGTTCATGATTTTGTTCATGTGGAACCTGGCCGGTGGGGGGAGTTTGTTAAAGGGGTTTCTGAGGATCTGAACACCCAACAAAAATACATTGCATTTACTTTTGATGCATGTGGCGGAGAAAAAGGAATAGGCATCGATAAGGAGTTAATCGAATATTTACGTCAGGAAAAAGTACCTGCTACCTTATTTGTTACCGGGAGATGGATTGATGCCCACTCTATTGACTTTTTAAATCTGAGCAGGGATCCTCTTTTTGAGATTGAGAATCATGGTTTAAACCATAAGCCTTGTTCCATTAACGGAGATAGTGAATACGGTATTCATGGCACCGCCAATGCTGCTGAAGCATTTGACGAGATTGAAGCCAATGCCCGAAAAATTGAAGCGATCACTGCACGCAGGCCTCGTTTTTATCGCTCGGCAACGGCCTTTATCGATGAAGCCTGTGCACAATTGGCACGCGAATTGGGCATTCAGGCGATCAGTTTCCAGGTATTGTCAGGGGATGCCATTCCACGCACTCCAGTATCAGTTATTATAGAAAATGTACTTAGAAACATTAAACCGGGGGCGATAGTCATTATGCACCTCAACCATCCGGAGTGGAATACCTGCGAAGCAATGCGAATAATCGTGCCCAGGCTCAGACTGCAGGGATATCAATTTGTGGTCCTCAATGGTTTTGAATTAACCAGCAAAAACGATAAACGGTGAATCAATGGGAATGATAGGTTATTCATGAATTTCAGTACCTGCAAGTTCGTGCTTATTTATACCAATTATGAATTACAATCAATTACAATGCCCTATAGTAATCATTTAAACAAAATAGTATAACTTGTGGCTATCATAAACAAATGATTGGCCGGCAGGCTAAATAATCCACTATGCTGTTGGAGTCCAGAAACCACCAATGAAACGGGGCGTATCCGAAAAGCCTTATGAGTAGGACATTTAAATGAAAAGTTTTGTATGGAAGCACAAAAAGTAGATATGTTCATCATGTCAAATGCCAAGTATTTTGAGAGCTATCAGATAAATGCAATCAGAGACCGGATCATTGCAGTCGATGATTCCAGATGGGCCATGCTTTCAACCGTACAATTACAGGACCCAACCATGAATCTGATCATCTCTGTCCTTGTAGGCCATTTCGGCATTGACCGTTTTATTGTCGGAGATACCGGCCTGGGCATTGCCAAGTTGCTGACTTGCGGCGGACTCGGAATCTGGACTATTGTGGACTGGTTCCTGATTATGGGACTGACGCGCGACAGAAACATGAAGAAAATTCAGCAACTCATTTACTAACAGCTATGAGCAGAAACAAGTTGTATGTCTTTTTGTCATCGGCTTGTGCAGCAGGGTATATCTGGCTTATACTGTCTTACCACAGGAATAGTTCCGGCATCATTGAACCGGGAGTCTGCTTGTTTAAGCGCATTACAACTATCCCCTGCCCATCGTGTGGTACCACAAGGTCTGTAATGTCCATTTTGCAAGGTAATTTTGCAGATGCCCTGTATTGGAATCCATTTGGATTGATATTAACATTAGTCTTATTAATCACGCCGTTTTGGATTAGTTATGATCTTGCAGGTCATAATGATACTTTGTTCAGAGCCTATAATCGTGCCGAACTGATCCTGAGACGAACATGGATTGCTATACCCCTGATCGGGTTAGTTGTCCTCAATTGGATTTGGAACATATACAAAGGACTATGATTGCAACTCTTAAATTCAATTACGAACCCAGTGAACATGAAGCCGAAAAAGCTTCAAACTCGTATGTAATGTCACTGATAGCCATCATGGGTGGATTGCCCTTGCCAATCATCAACCTTATCGCTACTTTTGTTTTCTACCTGGGTAACCGAAGAGGAACCTACTTTGTGCGGTGGCACTGTACACAGGCACTTCTGTCGCAATTCGTTCTTCTGCCTTTTAACAGTGCAGGTTTCTGGTGGACGATCTCCATTATTTTTACGCCGGAGAAGATCAGTTCGCACTATATCGCCTACCTTTTTACTATTACTATTTTCAATCTGGCCGAATTCATTGGAACCATCTATTCGGCGATTATCACCCGAAAAGGCCGGCATGTGGAATGGTGGGTGATTGGTGGAATAACCAACTTAATCTGTAAAGCCTGATGAAGAAAATACTTACCGAATTGGTCATAACAGTATCCGTGATTCTTGTTGTATGGTTTGGCTTGTCACAGGTGGATTGGATGAGGCTTTTAAAGATTGAAAAAAGCAATCAAAACACTGAAGAAAAAATCGGTGATTTGTTCTGGAAGATGCTGAAGAATTCAGAGCAAGAAATCACCTCGGAATCAGTTGTTGGAACCATTGATTCCATGCTCACCAGGATTTGCACAAGTAATATGATCGACCGGAATAAGATTAAGCTACACCTGCTCCGTAAAGATGAAATCAATGCATTTGCTCTGCCGAACAATCATTTGGTGGTCTATTCCGGCTTAATTGCTGCCTGCAACAACGAAAGCGAATTGTGTGGTGTGATGGCCCACGAACTGGTGCACATTGAGAAGAACCATGTAATGAATAAACTTATCAAAGAAATAGGACTATCAGTCTTAATCTCCATGTCAACCGGAAACGGTCAGGCAGAGACGATCAAATCGGTTATCAAACAATTGTCATCGAGTGCATATGACCGAAAACTGGAAACCGAGGCAGATCTCACCGCAGTGGATTATCTTATAAAGGCAGGAATTGACCCGGAACCTTTCGCTAATTTTATTTATAGACTATCGGATGAAAGCAAAAACTTACCACACCAGATATACTGGATCAACACTCATCCCGAATCAAAAGAACGAGCAGAAAAGATGATTGAACACATTAAGGAAAGTGGATACATCAAAACAATTGCTAAGGATACCACCAGGTTTCCTAGATTGAAAGAAAGGGTGAAAGAGAGTTTGTAAATTAATCTGCCTGATCCGTCACATTACTTATCCAGAGGAATTTCAGGATTAAAATCAAAGTAAACTCAATCGCCAACCTATAGTCAATACAAAACAAATCTACAACTACATGGTTTCATATTAAATCAATAAACATAGGATGGCAAATAAACATTACTTTTTGAAATTAAATCCTCCAAGAGCATCGTTCATAAAGGATATGACCAGTGAGGAAAGGGAGATTATGCAAAGACATGTTGAATATTGGAAACCCTATGTGGATGATGGTACAGTAATCGTTTTAGGACCGGTATTCGATCCGGCCGGTTCATACGGGATTGCTGTTATCGAAGTTGAGGACGAAAATCATCTGAATGAATTGATTTCGAATGATCCTGCCAATGGATTAAACCGCTATGAAATTCAGCCCATGAGAGCGGTATCAAAAATGATTGGTTAGAAGATCAACCCCTACCCCAGTTTTTTCAGCAACCAGGCCATATTATCACCCAGAGTGCGCATTGTACGCATACCCTCGTCATCTTTTAAAACATCACCGGGAGCTCCTCCAAAAGCAAAGTTCCAATAACTGGAACCGGGAACGATCATTTGATTGATCAGGAAAAAGTTATTGATGGTTTCGAAGGCATGCAATGCTCCACCGCGTCGCTCAACAATGACCGCCGCACCAACTTTACGACGGAGCAAATGGCCGTTTCCCCGGGTTACATATCCAGAGACATCAATCAGGGCCTTCATTTCGGGAGTAATATCGGCAAAATAGACGGGTGAACCCAGTATAACTCCATCAGCTTCCACCATTTTGGCAATAAGTGAATTCAAATGGTCGTTCTTGATGTGACAATGGCAATCCTGTATTTCACGACATTTCAAACATGCAGTGCATCCATGTACCAGTTTTCCGCCAAGTTGTAAAAACTCGGTTTCGATACCCTCCATTTCCAGTTGCTCAAACACTGTTTTAATGAGTATTTCGGTGTTACCACCTCTTCTTGGACTACCGTTAATGCCAATTACCTTCATAACTTGATTTCTTACTGATTAAACACATAGGATATAATATTTGCTCCCATCTGCAAAGCTTTCTGGCGAACTTCTTCGGGGTCGTTGTGTACAGAACGGTCTTCCCAACCATCTCCCAGATCGCACTCATAGTCATAAAAACAAACCAGTCGGCCCTTGTAAATCAGTCCGAAACCCTGTGCAGGCTTACCATCGTGTTCATGAATCTTAGGCAGCCCGTTAGGAAAAGGATATTTCTGATGATAGATCGGGTGATTAAACGGAAGTTCAATAAAATCGAGTTCAGGAAACACTTTTTTCATTTCACGGCGAATAAAGGGATCGATTCCATAATTGTCGCTGACATGCAGAAAGCCTCCGCCTTCAAGGTATTTGCGCAGATTGGCAGCTTCTGATTCAGAGAAATATACATTACCATGACCTGTAGCATCGACTAAACTATAATTGAAGATATCAGGACTTCCCGGCTCAACAGTCCCGGGTTCGGGATCGATATCTGTCTTCAGGTTTTGATTACAAAATGCAATCAGGTTACCTAAAGATGTTGGATTGGCATACCAGTCACCGCCTCCGTTGTATTTCAGCAAGGCAATTTTCACCGAAGTTATCTGTGAAAAGGTCATTGCCGGCATACAGATCAATAAGATAAATCCAAGCTTCCTCATGTCTTTTGATTTGCCCAAAGATAAAAATAAAGCATGGTTTCCACAGATTGATCAATTTGAATTTGAAGCATAGGTGATTTTATTAAATTATTGCCAAATTTGCTGGATCAATAGTATCTGACAAACCAGGATTACTTTCTGGTGTTTTATTTGTATAAAATAAGAAGCAACACGAAAATATAAGACTCAAGATATGAAAAGTTTTACCACCCGGTCCCTGAATATCCCTTTTCCTAAAAAAGATCCGCATAATGCATTGGCAATGCCGATATATGAATCGATAGCCTTTGATTTTGCTTCTTCGGAGGATATCGCGGCCAATTTTAGGGGAGAATTACCAGCTCACACCTATTCGCGCACCAGTAATCCAACGGTGGAGTATTTTGAAACAAAGGTCAAATCATTAACTGGAGCACACCAGGTATTGGCCCTTTCATCTGGAATGTCAGCCATTTCGGCTACTATGCTGGCTATTTGCAGGCAAGGTGACAATATCATTTCGGGCAATCATCTTTTCGGACATACAGTGGCACTATTCGAACAAAGTCTTTCTGCCTATGGATTGGAAACACGATTTGCAGATACATCCCATCCTGATGATGTTGAAAAGCTGATTGATGAAAAGACCCGTGCCATCTATTTTGAAACAGTTACCAATCCACAACTCGAAATTGCAGATATTAGCCATTTGGCTGAAATTGCAAACAGACACGACATATTACTGATTGCTGACAGCACCATTACTCCTCCATCGGTATTTAATTCGAAATTGTATGGTGTTCACATTGAGGTTATGTCAACCACTAAATTTATTTCAGGTGGGGCAACTTCATTTGGTGGACTCATCATAGACAACGGATTATATGATTGGAGCAAGAATCCAAATTGCAGGGCATCATCGGAAAAATTTGGAAAAGATGCCTTCATCGCACGTCTGAGGAAAAATTATTACCGGAATTTTGGAATGCCTATGACGGCACACACGGCCAATTATATGATTGCAGGCCTTGATATTCTTGAATTGCGTGTTGAGCGTTGTTATCAGAATTGCATGAAGTTGGGCGAATTCTTTCAGAAGATAACAAAAGTGAAGCGTGTAGATTATCCCGGATTGAAGAGTTCCGAATATTATGATTTAGCGGTTAAACAATTTGGAGGTGTTCCCGGAACAGTAATGACTTTTGATCTGGGAAGTCAGGATGAATGTTTCCGTTTTATGAACAAGCTGAAGATCATCCGCAGGGCCACCAACCTCAACGATAATAAATCACTGATCATTCATCCCTATTCCACCATTTATGCCGAATTCAACGAAATTGAACGACAGGAAATGGGTATTCGTCCAAGCATGATGCGCCTTTCGGTTGGAATTGAAGGTTCAGATGATTTGATTGAGGATATGGATCAGGCACTCGGAATATGAAAATATTAAAATATTCTTCAACCAGCTAACTAATGAACAAAGAACTCCAGTTTATATTACTTACTATAACCTTTGTTCTTGGGTTTCAGATAAACTCTTTAAAGAGTCAAACATACTGTAATCCATTGGATCTAAGTTATGGGTTAAATATGGATCTATCGTTAAAACATGATCTTGCTGACCCGAGTATAGTACTCTTCAAAGACAACTATTATTTGTTTGCTTCAAATGCTGGAGGATATTGGTATTGCAACGACCTGCTTTCCTGGAAATTTATATCCGACACCAACCTGCCACTTGAAAAGTTAGCGCCAACAGCTGTAGTAATAGGTGACTGGATTTACTTTTTTTCATCGCTCAGTGATAAAATATTTCGTTCCAAAAATCCGGCCAGTGGACAATGGGAGTTGTATGCAAATTCAGTCCTGCTTTCGATGATAAGCGATTTTGCAATATTTGTGGATACCGATGAAAGGGTATACTGCTATTATGGATGCTCCAATAATGACGGGGTTATGTCACGCGAGTTGGATCCAAAAAATCTGTTTAATCCTATTGGAGTCCCTGTTGTATGTGGAAAAACAAATCTATTGAAAAACGGTCGTAAAAAACGCACTGATAAATCAGACAAGACTGGGAGTTACAATGTTAAAGGTTCCTGGATGAATAAATACAATGGGAAATATTATTATCAATGTGCGGAGCTCAACAGTTATTTGAATAATTACAGTGATGCAGTCTATGTTTCAGATACACCAATGGGACCATTTACCTATGCTGCTAACAATCCATTTTCATATCGCCCTTTAGGTTTTGTGTGCGGAGCTGGCAATGGAGCCACTTTTGCAGATAAATATGGAAACTGGTGGCACATAGCAGCGCTGACAGCTCCTTCCTATTATGAAAATCCATCTGGACTTGGATTATTTCCGGCAGGATTTGATAAAGATGGAAACTTGTTCACAAAAACTGATTTTGGTGATTACCCGATCATCATGCCAAACCACAAATACAATATTATAAGTAAACTTGATCCTGAATGGACACTTCTTAATGATCAACTGACTGCACAATCATCTTCCAGTTTGGCTGCAAGCCTTGTAACTTCTGCTTTTGATGAAAATATAGGAACCTTCTGGAGTGCCCGAACTGGTGATAAAGGTGAATGGCTGAGTATCGACCTTGGTTCTGTTTGTACGGTCAATGCCTTTCAATTGAATTTTACTGGTAATAATACAATAACCAAAGGAAAGGATGGGGTACCTGCCTATCAATATCTTGTTGAGTATTCCATTGACAGGAAGAATTGGAAAACGTTGATTGATAAAAGCTCCAACAACGAATACCGGACAAATCCATATGAAGCATTAAGAACACCTATTGAAACACAATATTTAAAAATTACCAATTTTCATGTACCTGTTGGTACATTCGCCATTTCCGGGTTCCGGGTTTTTGGGTCAGGAACAAATCGTAAGCCCAAAAAAGTGAATTCATTTCGTGCAGTCAGAGATTACCGCAATCCCCAATTAATAAAAATGTCCTGGGAAAAACAGGCTAATGCCACAGGTTACAATATCCGGTATGGTACCGATAAAGATAAATTATACCATAGCTATCAGGTGTATAAGAAACCCCGGTTAACAATCCACTGTCCCGATAAAAACAAAACGTATTGGTTTGAAGTTGATGCTTATAATGAGAATGGGGTTACACCTGGCAAGCCAATCCTTTCTCACTAGGGAATTTTCAGCCTGGCACTATTCATTAATCAGGTTGAACGTATGACAGGCAACTAATCCGGCAGTTTCGGTACGAAGTCGACTATTGCCAAGGCTTACCGCATGAAAGCCAGCATTCAGAGCCAGCTCAATTTCATTTTGCGAGAAATCACCCTCCGGACCAATAAGGATCAGGTAATTTTCACCGGGCTTAACGACATTTTTCAGCAAATCACGGTGCAGATCTTCACAATGTGCTATAAATTTTTGACCCTCAAAAGGCTGATGAATGAAATCGCTAAATTTGGTCAATTCATCGAGCTGGGGTAAATATGCTTTCAAGGATTGTTTCATGGCTGAAATCATTACCCTTTCGAGGCGATCATGCTTTAATTCCTTACGTTCGGAGAAACGACAAAGCAGAGGAGTAATTCTATTGATACCTATTTCAGTTGATTTTTCCAAAAACCATTCCATACGCTCCATATTTTTAGTTGGTGCAATAGCGATATTTACCTGAAAACTTCTTACTCCAAATTCCCGTTCAGATTTAATAACATTGACCTGGCATCGTTTAGGGTTCGGATCGGCTATTTCTGCTGTAAAAAAACCTCCCACCCCATCTACCAGAGTAATCAGGTTACCCTTTTCAAGCCTTAGAACCCTTGCACAATGCTTTGATTCGGTTTCGTCCAGCATATAACTTGTTCCTGAAATGTCTGGTGTGTAGAAAATATGCATAATTGCCGATTAAAGATTTTTGGGTGTGAACTGAAACATCAATTGGGCATCACGGGCAGATACCTCCGACCATTTTTCAACAGGAAAGTCGAGAACCACAGTTGAACAAGTTGGCATATCGGAATTGAAGTATTTTAGGAGATTGTATACCAGATAATAGACTGCCGGATTGTGACCGAATACAAATACGGTTTTTACCTCTTCAG
>Ga0302286_10003496_pt1 | contig 10616 bp, 10 predicted proteins | sample III_Fen_E2_3_FD_198765 | JGI IMG/M metagenome (GOLD analysis project Ga0302286, IMG submission 198765) | Peat permafrost microbial communities from Stordalen Mire near Abisko, Sweden - III_Fen_E2_3 | ecosystem: Environmental > Terrestrial > Soil > Wetlands > Permafrost | place: Sweden: Abisko...
CTACCATCCAACTGGAAATCTTTAAAATGTTTATTGTTGTCTACTTTAATCGTGTAGGTTCCATTCGACCTTAATTTAATTTTAAAAAGTAAATTATATGCTTCGGGTGAAATATAATCGGATTGAATTACAATCGGCGAATTTCTATATAAATTACGGGTAATAAAAGGCCCTTTTGAAATATAATCTATTTTTAAAAAAGGTATACTATCAACTACTTTACAAACAAGATCATATGATTGTAACATTATTACCTGATTTGTAACATTTTTATATCCCGACTGGACTCCAAATCCTTGCATAAGAGCCTGTGAACTGTTTGACCCGTTGTGGTTTTCTTCAATCATTACTGTCCCTGCAGTTTGAACGCTAGGCAACCATGTTCTGTTATTTAGATACGCAGAACCCAGGGAAATAATTATTCCGATAACAAATAAATACCAGAAATGAAGGAAATGTAAAATCCACTCCATAATATCAAAACCGGATTCTTCCTCGTCATTAAATTGTTTTTCGAAATTATTTTGTTCCATTATGATGGTGCATTTTTAGTGAAAAGATGACATGGATTTATTTTGTATAGTTCAAGACACTGAACAATAATGATAAAGAAAAAGTAATGACTCCTAATAAGCCCGAATAACTATTCACTTTATAAAAACTTGAAAACTGACGTTGAACATAAATAATATCATTTGGGTAAATGTAATAATATTTAGAATCAATAATACTTCTTGGCCTAATATCAAATTCCAGTATCTCCGTTCCCTTCTTAGTGTCCCTAATAATCCGGACATGTTTTCTGTCACTTGTTTCATTAAAATCACCTGACATTGAAAGCGCCTGAAATATAGTTAATTTCTCTTTGTAAATCGGAAAAATACCAGAACCGGCATCCCCAAAGATTGTAAATGTTTTATTAGACAAACTTAATTTGACAATGGCATCCGGTATAAATTCTTTAAAACGATTTTCTACGACTTTAGAAGCTTCATTCAATGTGAGACCTGCTACCGGAATATGCGAAATAAATGGTAAATCAATGGTGCTGTCAGTATAAACTCGATAAGATGTCTGACTTGAAGGTGAGGATTGTGATGAAATCAGCTTGGAAAATGTCTCATCTGATGTAGAAGAGATTAACCGGTAAATTATTTCGTCATTTACCTGAATATGATAATCGATATATTCTGAATTCTCATATGTGGGGAGTGATTTGTTTTGATCTTGTAATAAACGCAAATTTTTATAACTGTAACACGATGATAGTGAAATCAGAGACAAAAACAATATGAATATATGAGTTTTATGTTTCATAATATTTTAAAATTCAATCGTTTATAAAAGTTAGTCATTTCTTTGTACTTTTTGAATCGATTATTCTTATAAGCTCTTATAAATTAAAATTCCGAATGAAAAACTTGTTACTATGGTAGATACTGCCATCCAAAAAGTGGATACTCCAAAAAATTGTTCTTTCATTGGTTGAAGAAAAATAACGTCATCAGGCTCTAAATAATAAAATTCTGAATTTATTATATCGATACTGCGTGCATCAAATGTCTTAATTTGATTTACATTTCCTTTTACACGTAAAATTCTGATTTTACTTCTATCGGCGTAGAAGCCAAAATCTCCGGCCAATGCCAGTGCCTGATATATATTAACTTTTTCTCGTGGAAACGCGAAGCGGCCAGATTTTCCGGATCCGATAATACTGAATGTCCTGCCTACCATACGAACATCCACTGAGTTTATTTTTAGTATAGGTTTAATAGCATCTTCGATTATCACCTTTGATTCGCGTAAAGTTTTGCCTTTTAATGATACTTCGCCTATAATGGGTAATTCTATTTTGCCATTTGGTAATACAAGATAAGTATAAAGGTCGAGGTTCTCATTCGAACCTGAACCCGAACCCGACGTCATTTGTGATCCTGAATTTCCTGACCCATTAAAAAGTGCATTTGTTTTTTCATCCATAGAATATACCTGGATAAAAAGTCTGTCTCCCTCTTTTAACCTATAATCCTGATAAGAGAAAGTGTCTTTATAGGCGGGAATGAAATTTTTTGAAGGTTGAAGATAATTTATCTGGTGTGTTGTAATACATGAAGTTAACTGTAAGGTCAACACTGTTAATAACATCAGTTGAATTAACTGTTTTCGCATTTGTAAGTTGTTTAAAAAAATTTGAAACAAAGATAGACAAAATATGTAAATTAATCTCAAAGAATCAAGAAAATACCAACTTAAAGAACTATTTCTATCGATATGTTAAATTTCAAAATATGATTTGCAAAGTCATGTAAATATAACCACAACTATCCAATAGTAAAGAATGTTTTTTGAAATGATTCCATAAATAATAAATTTAATGATACTTATAAAAAAAAATAATTAAATTTGCAGAAAAATTGCAGGTTCAATAATTTCTATTTGTAAATAAACCCATTCATATGGTTTTTATCTTCCAAAAACCCTATTACTATAAATGATTTTATATCAGGTAGGTAAAACATTATTCAGTATTAAAAAAATGAAAAACATAAAAGGAGTATTTTTTTTCATGTTGGCTTTCACCTTCCTGATTTCATGTAATTCAAGACAAAACCTCGAAAAACAAGCAGATGTCCGGCTTAAACATATTGAACAGCTTATAAGTCATAATTCGTTGAATGAAGCTAAAATTGAAATTGATAGTTTCCATTTGCTCTTTCCGAGATTAGTCAACAAACGTCGTATTGCTGCAGCTTATGAAGATACTATTGTACGACGCGAAAGTTCAAGATCACTTGCATATTGTGATAGCATTTTACCTCTTAAACGCCATGAAGCCGATTCAATACAAAAAAACTTCAGATATGAAAAGGATAAAATATATCAGGAAACTGGCAACTTTATTTACAAAACTCAAAATACTGAAAATAATACAAACCGAATTTATTTAAAAGCTTATGTTGATGATAATGCCGAATTTTACCTGATCAGTAATTACTGTGGTTCTAAACTTGAACACACTTCAGTTGAAGTTTCAGCTAAAGATTTATTTGCTCATACCGACACAATTAATACATCTGATCCTGATTACCATAGTTTTACGAATGATGGCCTTCGTTGGGAAGTTGTTACTTTTAAAAATGAATCGGGTAAAACCGTCTCAGCATTTATTGCTCAATATAGTAATCTGCAAATAAAAGTGATATTACATGGGAAAAAGAATTATGTCTACTTTCTGGCTGATTCAGATAAAAAAGCAATCTCTGATACGTATCATTTGTGGATTGTGAAAAAGGATGTTTTAAAACTAAAAACAGAAATTAAAAAAGCGACTGCCAAAATTGAAAGAATCAAAACAGAAAGAACAACTAAAATTAAAAAATGAAGTTGAATTTATATGATATAGATTTAACGACAATATTTGTCATATGAATGAAGTATTCTCTCAAATAACGTTAAATCGACTAAAAGTAACAATCAAAAGAGTTCAAAAGTCGTTATGGATTTAAATTTATAATCATTAAAAAAAGAAAATGAAAAAGACATTTCAAATTATTATGGTTTGTTTCTTTATAAGTTCAACTGCCATTGCACAAAATACATCGAAAGTTGAAATTATTGATTTAAATCTCCAGAGTTTCAAACAAAAAGTATGGAATTTTGATAAAGAAAAAACTTTCAGCAGGATAGGAAATCTACCAATCATACTCGATTTTCATGCGTCATGGTGTGGCCCTTGTAAAATGTTGGCCCCTCATCTTCAGGCTCTCCAGAATAAATACAAGGGGAAACTTGTTGTTTATAAAATTGATGTTGATAAAGAACCTTTGCTGGCACAAAGATTTAATGTTGATGCCATGCCGACAATGATTTTTATAGGAAGCAAAACAAACTTTAAAACAGAGTTGGGTTATCAGGAATTTGATGCATTGGAAAAACTGGCTATTAAATATCTGTTTCAGAAATAATTTATTTTTATAAGCCAGTTTCAAGAAATAATTCCATTAATCTGGATACTGCATAGTGATCAATTTCATTCAATTGAACCTGAATTAATTGATTTAATATTTCGTTTTTTTCGTATACATTTATAAAAATGAACTGTGCAAAAATAACCCGGTGACTCAAAACATGTTTCACCGGGTTTGTTATTTTGTTAATTTCCACATTGATAAGCCCATTAAAAATGAATTTGAAATTTTCAGTATCTACCAATTCCTGAGCACTGAGTAAACGATCAGTCTCTATTAAAGGAAATTCATATAAATTTTGCCATACATCTTTTGCTACGCGTTTTTGTAAAAATGTATTATCCTCAAAACGAATAAACAGATAGTTAAAAAAACGGTTTGTTGATTTCTTTTTTTGTGATTTAACAGGAAGTGTCGATATCAGATTATTTTTAAAAGCAATACAAATTAATTTTAACGGACAAACATCACAATTGGGGGAAGCCGGAACGCATTGTAAAGCTCCGAATTCCATTAAAGCCTGATTGTGCATAGCCGGTAGTGTTTCTGAAAGTAAATTCTGTGCCAGTAAAGCATACTCTTTTTTACCTGCACTGCTGTTAATTGGAGTCTGAATATTAAATAACCTGGATAACACCCTGTATACATTTCCATCTACAACTGCAAAGTGTTTATTATATGCAAATGAACTTATGGCTGCAGCCGTATATTCACCAATTCCTGCAAGATTAATAATATCTTTATAACCTGTAGGAAAAATTCCATTAAATTGGTCTATGATCTGTTTAGACGCTTTATGTACGTTTCTGGCCCGTGTATAATACCCTAACCCCTGCCAGTATTTCAACACACTGTCTTCATCTGCTCCGGCCAGTATCGCCACTGTTGGGAAGCGTTCAATAAACCGGTTATAGTAACTCAATCCCTGATTAACCCTTGTCTGTTGAAGTATAATCTCTGAAATCCATATCCGATACGGATCAGTTATATCTCGCCAGGGTAAGTCACGTTTTTTGATATTATACCAGATTATTAATTCCGTTGAAATATAATCGTAAGAGCTTTTCGAATTCATGTCCCGATGTTGTTAAGCTTTCATTTAAGCTCTTTGAAATATAAAACTTATAGTTTGATATGAGATAATGCTTTTGATTGAATTTAATCTTTGTGATTTCTGAGATTCCGGATGTGTACCCTTTACATACAGGTGTCGTGAATAACAAAAATCACAAAGATATAAACAGATTAAACGACATTCATTCAGGTCCTTTAATTATTGTATAAAATAGTCTGCTAAAAGTATTGCCCAATGAAATTATTATTTGCACCTTTGTAGGCAAAGATAAGGTATAGTACCTAACCTTCAACATCAAAACATTTAAACATCAATAATTATATGAAAAAAATTGTATTGCTCTTATTAGTAGGACTTTGTATTTCTTCTTGTAAGAATTCAACTTTTACAATTCATGGTTCAGTTGATAATAAAGAGCTGAATGGAAAAACTATTTTAATCAGGGAACGAATTAATCGTGAATGGAAAACGATTGACAGCACAAGGATTGAAAACCAGAATTTTGCTTTTAAAGGGATCTGTGATACATCTAAAATTGTTTATTTAGTATATGAATATCCTGTAACAAATAAGGTGCGCCAAGCTTTTGTCCTTGAAAACGGAAACATTACAGCATCTGTTGATACAACAGGATTTATGATAATTAAAGGGACCAGTCAGAATGATTTGTTGCAAACTTATCAGGATGAAAAGAATGCATTTAATAAGAAATCAGAAGCTTATTATAAAACCCAAAAAGACTTTACAAAGACACCTGAGCTGCAAATGGCTTTTGCCAAGGGGACTGAAAAATTAAATCAGGAAGAAGTAAGTATAGATAAAAAATTCGCAACAGAACATGTGAATACATTGGTAGGGACATTTGTCTTTATGAATTCCTTTTATGGATTAAGCACTACCGAAAAAGAAGCGTTAGTGAATTTAATGAATGCAGATACAAAAACTGTAAAACGTATTCAGGAAATAATTGCAGATATGGATACCGAAAAGAAAGTGGCCGTTGGCAAACAATTCATTGATTTTAAATTACCGGGAATAAATGGTGATTCAATTGCATTATCAGGTTTGGTAGGTAAAACAAATTTTGTACTAATTGATTTCTGGGCTTCCTGGTGTGGTCCCTGTATGCAGTTTTTACCCGAATTACAGGCATTTTATGCAAAACATAAAGGAACAGACCTTGAGATATTGGGAGTATCACTTGATGATAATAAAGAAGCATGGATTAGTACTGTTAAAGTACACAATATCACATGGAAACTGGTGTCGGATTTGAAGGGCTGGAAATGCAAAGGATCAAGAGTGTATGCCGTTAATTCAATTCCAAATACAGTTTTAATAGATAGAAGCGGTAAAATAGTCGGAAGAAATTTAAGTATCCCTGATATGGAGAAATTATTGAATGAAAAAGTGACTGTAAAATAAAAAAACCCACTTTCTTGAAAAAAAAAGACCGCAATTGTTTTTTAATCAGAATAAAAGCAATATATTTGCAGTCCGTTTGAATAAAAAAAAATATATCATTTATTAACTAACATATAAAAAAATAACTGAAATGACTAAGGCAGACATCGTAAACGAAATTGCTAAGAATACAGGAATAGACAAAGTTACTGTATTAACTACTGTTGAAGCTTTTATGGAAACTGTAAAAGATTCACTCTCAAAAAATGAAAACGTGTATTTAAGAGGTTTTGGTAGCTACGTTATCAAACAAAGAGCTGAAAAGACTGCTCGTAATATCTCAAAAAATACAACTATCATTATTCCAGCTCACAATATACCTTCGTTCAAACCAGCTAAAACTTTCGTGAGCGTAGTAAAATAATTTTTTTTCATTCAACTAATTTAATTAAGATGCCAAGCGGTAAAAAAAGAAAACGACATAAAATGTCAACGCACAAAAGAAAAAAAAGACTTAGAAAAAATAGACATAAGAAAAAATAAGTCTATTGGCCTTTAGTCTTAAAGTCCAAGAAAACAAACTTATAAGCAAATATCTAGGCTTTAAGTTTGTTTTTTGTTTAAAAACACAACCCAATCAAAATAAAAAAAAGTGAATAGCGAATTAGTAGTTGATGTAAAAGCATCAGAAATTTCTATTGCGCTGCTCGAAGACAAACGCCTTGTAGAACTTAACCAGGAAGGACGCGAAGAACAGTTCGCCGTGGGGAATATCTATTTTGGCAGGGTGAAAAAAATAATGCCCGGTTTAAATGCAGCCTTTGTGGATGTCGGTTACGAAAAAGACGCTTTTCTACATTATCTTGATTTAGGTTCCAATTTCAACACTTTTGCACAATTTACAACGCAGGCACTGAGCGACCGTAAAAAAGCGCCTACGATTCAAAAAACAAAACTTCAACCGGAATTAGAAAAAAACGGTTCAATCAATGACATTCTAAAAACGGGAATGGATATTTTGGTACAGGTTACCAAAGAACCCATCTCAACAAAAGGACCACGATTGACTGCCGAAATATCGATAGCCGGAAGGTTTTTAGTCTTAATACCGTTTGCCGATAAAGTGTCGGTATCTCAAAAGATTAAAACCGAAGAAGAAAGACAACGTCTTAAACAACTTATTCAGAGTATTAAACCCAAAGGTTTTGGAGTTATTGTCCGAACAGTTGCCGAAGATAAAAAAGTTGCCGAACTCGATAATGAGTTGAAGATTTTGGTTAAACGCTGGGAAGAAGCGATACTCAAAACTCAACAAACAAAAGGAGTTTCGCTTATTTTAGAAGAATTAGGTCGTACGGTAGGAATAATTAGAGATTTATTCAGCCCGAGTTTTAAGCATATTCATATTAACGATCCTGCTGTTTTCGCAGAAGTACGTGATTACGTAGATCTGATAGCACCCGACCGTAAAGACATTGTGAAATTGTATCAGGATGAAATTCCGATATACGACAGTTTTGGTATTACAAAACAAATCAAATCCGGATTTGGAAAAACTGTTTCATTTAAGAGTGGAGCATACCTGATTATTGAACATACCGAAGCCCTTCATGTTGTTGATGTTAATAGTGGAAACCGATCAAAAGCAGGGAACGGACAAGAAGACAATGCCTTGGATGTAAATCTTGCTGCTGCAGATGAAATAGCACGTCAACTTCGCTTACGCGATATGGGTGGTATCATCGTGGTTGATTTTATTGATATGCACGAAACGGATAACCGACAAAAACTTTTTGACAGAATGCGTGAAAATATGGCAAACGACAGAGCCAAACACAATATCCTGCCATTAAGTAAATTCGGATTATTGCAAATGACGCGACAACGTGTACGTCCCGAGATTCATATCGATATTGAAGAAACCTGTCCTACGTGTTATGGCAAAGGTCGCACGAAACCATCTATTCTATTTACTGACCAATTGGAAAGTAAGATTGACTATCTGGTAAACAAATTAAAAGTAAAAGAATTTACACTTCATGTACACCCCTATGTGGATGCCTATATCTCTAAAGGCTTACTGTCGATGAAGTGGCAGTGGAAAAGAAAATTCGGAAAAGGATGTAAAGTAATACCCGAACAAAAACTCGGATTTTTACAATACAAATTTTACGACAAAAAGGGAATTGAAATTGACCTACAAGAAGAAATAGAAAAAATAGCGTAATTATGTATACTAAGACAGGCTAACCCATACGGTTAGCCTGTCTTTTATTTATAGGAGTAAGGAGTTGGATTCAAACTCTACTGTTAATACTGTTTTATACTCTGAAATCAAATCTTTCAGTACGGGTTTGTTCATATATTTTCTTATCATAACTATATAACCGGGCTGGTTTATGTGATACCCCCGATTGGACTTCGTCCAATCTAATAAGATATTGCATTTTATTTACTTTCTTTCTGTAATTTCTTTTATCAAAGGTTGTATTAAAAATAACCTCATAGACTCTTTGCATTTGAGAGAGTGTAAACTTTTCTGGCAACAGTTCAAATACCAAAGGTTCGTGAAGCAAATCATAACGTAACTTCTTAAATGCCTCTTCAAAGATTTCATTGTGATCGAACATTAAAGTCTTGATTTCGTATGCATCATTCCAACTGACATCTTCAATTAGTTTAGTGTTATCTACATCACTAACATTAATCAGAGAATAAAACCCGACAGTAATAACTCTATCATCATCAATTCTCGGTTTTACCCATTCAAAGTCCTTTTTACGAAGTTCTAGCCTGGACTTATCACTAAACACCATAAACTGTTTTACATAGATATTTTCCAACCCTGTTTGCTCCTTTAGAATATGGGCTGCAGTCTCATCAATATCTTCATCTTGACGCCGGACATGATTACCAGGTAACTTCCATTCTAAAAAGACCTCTCCGTTGTATGACACAAATTCTTTACATACTAATACTTTGAGCTTGTTTTCATCGTAACCGAAGATAACACAATCAACAGAAATATTGGGTAAATTATCCTTACTTCTGTCTTGAGAATTTTTAATTTTAGAAATCATCGTGCTAAACATTTATTTTAGAACTTATCATTTTATAAATCTGATAAAGAAAATAAATAAAAAAACTTTATTTACTAGTGTTATGTTAGTTTAGAATTGACGGATATAATCTTTTCAGTTTTATCCGAGCTTCGTTATTTGTAAACTGCCAATTAATTTTGGCATTCTTATTATTTCTATGGTTTTGCCAAGCAAGAACTTCAGTTGTTACTTTCTCAATTGTATCAATATGACGATTTAGACATTGTCCATTGAGTACATTTAATTCAATTTCTGCCATGTTCAGCCAACTTCCATGCTTAGGCGTAAAAACGAATTCAAATCTATCCCACAATCTTTTAGCTTCTTCCGGTTCAAAGACTTCATAGAAAGCTGAAGCATCATGCGTTTTGAAGTTATCCATTACCAGTTTTATCTTTTTTGCTTGTGGGTACATTTCATCAGAAATTCTTTTCACGAACTTTGCCCAGTCTTTTTTCGTTTTATATTCAGTTACTTCGACAATCCTATTTCCATTTAATGGCTCATTTGCAATAAAGATATTGACCATTCCGTGTCTTATATATTCATAATCAACTCTGGCTTCTTGACCTGGTCTCATAGCAGTTGATGCAATTTGTTCTATTAATTGTTTTGGCGATTCGTCCATACACACAACTGGATAATCCTCATTATAAGGCAATTTATAAACATCCAAAACCCTTTCCATATTGGCTACAAAATGACTGCTATGTTCAGGGGGAATCACCCAACCCTTTACCTTCCAAGGTTTAAGTTCGTTTTTTTTAAAACCTCTCTAACAGTCACATGAGAAATATAGTCAACATATTCTAATTCAATCATTTTATCCGCCAATAAACGCAATGACCATTTTGAAAAACCTGCTGGTGGTTCACTGCAACAAAGGGTGACTAATTTTGCCTCTAAATCCCCATCAGCTTTTTTCTTGTATGTTTGAGTTGAAGGACGACGTTCTAAGGCACTTTCAAATCCTTCTTCTATAAATTTCTTTTTTACCCTATCAATAGTCCTTGCACCTAATTTTAATATTTTGCATATCTCTTCATTTGTAATCTTCGTATCTTC
>Ga0302286_10003498_pt1 | contig 10614 bp, 14 predicted proteins | sample III_Fen_E2_3_FD_198765 | JGI IMG/M metagenome (GOLD analysis project Ga0302286, IMG submission 198765) | Peat permafrost microbial communities from Stordalen Mire near Abisko, Sweden - III_Fen_E2_3 | ecosystem: Environmental > Terrestrial > Soil > Wetlands > Permafrost | place: Sweden: Abisko...
AAATTTCTTTGATCTTCGGATGAATGAGTGACAAAAAATACTTATCCCATCCAGGAAATTCTACATTAACATCTTTTTGTGGTATTTTAAACAACAAAAGAGGATCCGTGAAATATTCTTTTGTTCATTTCGTATTTTTTTTATCAATTGATTGAGCTTGGATTTGATGAGGGTGCATAGCAAATAGGCTGACTATACTTGCGGTTAGGATTAGATCTTTGATTTTTGAATTCCTTTGGGCGTTATGCATCGAGATGCTTTCCATATGTAGAGGGGAGAGAAGTAAAATATTGTGATATTTTATATGTATTGTACTGTATTTGTCAAGAGATGATGTAGAGGCGTTAAAGAAAAAAAAGATTTAAAAAAAAGAGGAGTCCCGAATACGGCAACTCCTCTCAATCATACTTAGTTAATGTTTAAACTGTTTGCTTTTCTTTGATTTGTTGCTGCTCTTGTTCTGTTCTGTATCCGCGGACTATAAGTCGAAATGGATTTAGATCAGTTGCTGGGAGCATGTTTGTGCCTTCGCAGAAATCCTTGGCAAGGTGCATAATATGATGTTTATAGAACGGTAGACGTCCTAATATCAAATTTTGTGCTTCCGGATGGTTTTTGTAGGTTGAATACAAGCTTTTAAGAGCGATTAATCCAAGTTGTTTTTTTTGAGCTTCCTCTTGAGGAGTTCTAAATTGAAAAATCTTGCTTAATGTTTTGCAGTCATCATTGATGTCTATCATTACCATACCTTCAAATTCAAGTCCACGGGCAGAATCAATTTTTTGAATTGTTTCTTTGACTCGTAGTAAATGAACATTTTCTGGCTCACTTTGGAGGAAGAAATCAATGTGAAAGATTTCTTTGGTCCCCACATGGTCAATATTTCTCAACAACAGATCTTCCAAAACCAACCAAGGATCGGTTTCCAAGAGAGGTTCTTTATCAAGGTGTTTAATAGCTTCCAATTCCAAAACTGATGGAAATTGTTTGCTAAGGAATGTTTTGATAAGTGCCTGATCCTGTTGTTTTTTGAGTATCATCGCTTCATGTTTAGGGGAATTAGTCTCAAATTCTTCCGTATTTTGTAAAGCGGCAATATCAACAATTGTTACCAAAAATGGTTTAATGATGTTTAATGCGTGACTGTTTGCCATGTCTTCATGATTCTGTTTCTGTTCCATAATTCTCTAATTTTAATTTTTATGTTTTTTGTTTTTAGTTGGAATACTATAACGAAATGAGACAAATAGTCAAGAGAACATCTGAACGAGGTTTTTAGATAAATAGAAAAGGAGCGCAGAAAACTGGCCCCTTTTACCGATAGAGTGAATGATGGTGTTATGCTGCGATTTCAAGACCTAATGTATCTTTAAATTCGGGCACTTTTGTCGCAAGTTTTTCCAAAATAGCTAATCGTTGTCTATTGATTGCTTCAATTTTTTCAGCAGAAATATTTTCTTCCATAGCAATAGGTGAACTGATGATAAGCAAAAGCGCTTGTTTCGCTTCATCAAGTGTACTTTCATCATGCCATTTGACAAAATGAGGGTGCTTTTTGGTATGGGCAAGCCAGTTTACAACACCTGATGCACTTGGGTGGTTTTTGGCCAAATAACCCAAGAGGTCACAAATAGCGTTGTTGTACTCTGTAGTTTCCGCATAATAATTACTGAACAGTTGCTTTAGGCAACATTGAATGCTATAACTGTGTAGACAGTGATCAGCGTTTGGGTGTGCTTCGTGTGACATAAATACATTTGTTTTTGAGATTAGTATTATTTTTATTTTTTGAGATATCACTATAACAAAAAGAAATGGATAATCAAGATTTTTAGTTAGACCAGTTTCGAATTGGATTCTAAATTTCAAAATCCATATTTGCGACTTAATCATTGATAATTCACTTGCAATTTGTTTCTGATTCCTTATAAGGGCTCAAAACATTCTTTCGGCAAAACCCTAGCTGATTACCAATGATTATCAAAAAAGGCAACTTTTTAATGATTTTTACTTGATTTTCTTTGTCGATTATATAAATTCTTCTCTGCACGAATTTTTTTGTATTCTTTAATTATTTGAAAAAATCAGTTTATGCCTACTATCAACCAACTAATCAAAAAAGGAAGACAGGAAAAAAAGACTAAGTCTAAGGCTCCTGCTTTGCAATTTGGTATCAACAAATTGAGATGAAATAAGAAAGTATTGAGTCCAGCTCCTTTCAAAAGAGGTGTATGTTTGAAGGTTTCTGTAATGGGACCTAAAAAACCGAACTCAGCACAAAGAAAATTTGCAAAAGTTAGACTCTCAAATGGTGCAGAAGTTTTGGCTTATATACCAGGAGAATCTCATACTTTACAAGAGCACAGTGTGGTTCTCGTTAGATGAGGTAGAGTTAAGGATCTTCCAGGTGTGAGATATCATATCCTCAGAGGAAAATACGATGCTAATGCTGTAGATAAGAGAAGACAATCTAGATCTCTCTACGGTGCAAAAAGACCTAAAGCAGCTAAATAAATATTTTAATCATTAATAGTGTGTTGTCATGCTTGATCAACAGCAAAAAATCGATAAAATGGTGAATTTTATCATGAAAGATGGAAAAAAGAGTATCGCTAAAAGAATATACAACGATATGCTTCAAGAAATAAAAGCTAGTGGACATATGAATCCTGCAATTGTTGTTGAAACTGCAATTGAAAATATCTCTCCTACAATTATGGTTAAATCTAAGAGATTAGGTGGATCTGTATATCAAGTGCCGGTTGAAGTTAAGCCAGCCAAGAGATTATATTTTGCTATCAAATGGGTATTAGATGCTGCTAGATCAAAATCTGGTAAATCTATGTCTAAAAAGTTAGCTGAAGAAATTCTTGCTGCATACTCTAACCAAGGATATGCTATCAAAAAGAAGGAAGAAGCTCATAAAATGGCTGAAGCAAATAAAGCTTTCGCTTACATGGCTAAATACGTTAACTAATTATAAAACCATAATTTTTACACATTAAAATTACTAGTATGTGAAATACGAGTGGAGCAAAATATAAGCACATGTTATATAACGTGAGCCGAGCAAGAAGAAAATCTGGAGAAAAACATAAGAAAGCTATTTTGTGGCTTATTTTGATCCTCAGAAAGGAAGTTAGATTCGGAGAAACTAAACGAACTCAAAAGACAAAAGAAGTTGCTCTTGCAAGATTAAAGAAAATGGGAATTACTAAAGCACAAGTAATTGCTGTAATAGAAAAGAAAGGATTGAAAGATTTATTATCTAAAGTCAACTAAGCTATGTCTAGATTAAGAACAAACGCTAAAAGAAAAGTAAATAAAGCTCTTGTTAGAGTTGAAAAAACTGTAATTATGGACGTTAGAAAATCTTTGGAACAACAAAAGAAACGAAAAGCGAAAGTAATGAACAAGAAGGCTAAATAAATTTTTATTCATTGATGTAATTTTACATGAATTTTGACAGAATCAAGACATTACAAGAAAAAAATAATGTCTCTTTGTTGGATGTACAACCAGGAATGTACTTGGAAATCCACGAAAAAATTGGAGAAGGAGACAGCAATAGAGTTTGGAGATTCAAGGGTTTGGTAATCAAAGTCAAGAAACCTCAAAACGCAGATGGTTCTTTCACTATTAGAGGGACTGTTGCTGGTGTTGATGTCGAAAAAATATATCCATTATCTTTCACAAAGTTTGATAAAGTAACTTTGTTGGATGATTACAAAATCAAGAGATCTAAACTTTACTACATCAGAGAAAAGATTGGTAAGGACGCTAGAATGAAGAGTAAAATCTCTTCTGATAAAAGAAATACAAGCATTTTGGCTAAATAACTTCCATTTTTACCTTTTGTCGTAAAGAAATGACACTCAAAGTACATGTTCGCTCATGAGAAAAGGCAGTTAGCTTAAGAAAAGAAGGAAATATTCCAGCTATCGTTTACGGAAAGCACTTAACTACTCCTATATCTATATATTGCAACAAAAACGAATTTATCAAACAATTTAAAGCAGCAGGATACTCTACAGCCCTCACTATCGAAGGTAAAGGTATTGAAGAATTGGTTCTCGTTCACGATTTCCAATTGGATCCTGTAACAGATATCGTACTTCATGTAGATTTCTTGGCAGTAAGTAAAACTGAAAAAGTAACAACTGAAGTTCCTGTAGTATTGTTTGGAGAAAGCTTAATTGAAAAGACTGGAGAAGGAAAAATCCAATTGATTAAGGATTTCGTAGAAGTAGAGGCATTCCCTCAAGATCTTCCTCATGATATCAAGATTGATATTTCTGAAATAAAGACTGTCAATGACACTATCTTCGTTAGAGATTTGAAATTCTCAAGCAAAGTAACTGTTGTAGATGATCTAGATCAACCAATTATTACCGTTGCATCTTTGGATGATGGAGCAGATGAAGAAACTCCAGCTCCTGCAGCAGCTACAGCTACACCAGCTGCAGCATAATTACAGAATTTTATATGTTTTCTTTTGACTGATGGCAAGAGTATGTGACTTCACAGGTAAGTGAACTAAATCATGAAATACTAGATCTCACTCAATGAGTGCTAGCAAAAGAACATTCAAGCCAAACTTGATCTACAAAAAGATTAAGCTTGAAGACGGTTCTTCAGTGAGAATTAAGATATCTTCTAAAGTATACAAAAAACTCAAAGGATTTATCTAATACCCATATATATCTTTGTTTCCCTGCTTTTGTGGGGTTACAAAGAGTTATGGGGCGGTAGCTCAGTCGGTAGAGCAATGGCCTTTTAAGCCACTGGTCATGGGTTCGAATCCCGTCCGCCCTAATTTGATATCAATCTACAATTACATAGAAAAAACTAGGAGAAATCCTAGTTTTTTTGTTCTCTGAAAATATCTTGTTTTTCTTTTTGAAAAAAGAATAATTGTACAAAAGATCATTTTAGTAAATAAATATGTACGATGGAAAGTCGATGTGTATATATATTAAAATGAGATAGGTATTATATTGGAAGTACAAATGATATAGATAGAAGAATAGGAGAACATAAAAGAAGATGATATACAGCGAAAAGAATAGGTAATCGGGAACTAATCAAGACAATAAATTGCGAGACAAGATCAGAAGCAAGACAATTAGAAAGAAAAATAAAAGAATCATGTCATCCAGAAAGATATATTTAGTCAGTAGAGCAACCCTGCTTAAGCAGGGCTGGTCATGGGTTCGAATCCCGTCCGCCGAACGAAGTGAATCCAGCTTTGCTGGGCTAATTTGATATCAATCTACACTCAAATATAAAAGACTAGGAGCAATCCTAGTTTTTTTGTTATTAAAAATACGTATTGACAAATGGATAAAAATAGTTATAGATAGATATAATAATTTTATAAATAATAATTTACTATGGCATCAGAACTATTATATAGGGATCACACTTGATCACTAGAAAACTCGATGGCAACGGTTAGAACAATCAATACGGTCGAGGATATAAGAACACATCTTAATGAAGCCCTCAGATGATTTTGAGAAGAAGTTGATTCAATAGATTTTAAACATGCGGGGTTTGATAGTAGAATAGATTGGGATACGTATAATGTAGTCGCAACATATAAATGAAAAGAATCATCATTTGTGGCATGACAAACAAATGGTATTCCTGAAAAGTAAGAAGTATATAGAAAAAACTGAGATTCGTTCTCAGTTTTTTCAGTATTAAATATTTTATTTACACATATATTACTTCTGGCTCAAGAGTGATACCAAACATGGTCTTAACTTTGGCTTGTATTGCTTGAGCCAGCTCTGCGATATCTTTACCGTGAGCATCTCAGTGATTTACTAATACCAAGGCGTGATTCTCATACACCCCAGCATCTCAGGTTCTAAATCATTTGTATCACGCCAACTCAATCAATTGACCAGCTGATAATTTTACAAATCATTCTTCAGGGAGAGAAAAGGTAATGAGTTGAGTTCTTCAGTGAGATTGAATCTTCGCAACTTGTTCTTTGGAAACCATAGGATTCTTGAAGAAACTTCCAGCAGTTCCAAGCTTGTGTCGATCTGGTAATTTTTCGTTTCTGATCTTCTCTATCATATCAGCAAGTCTTTTGACCGTCAATATTTCTTTGTGTCCTTGAAGTGCTTTTTCGATATCTCTGTAGTTTGTATGAAATTTATATCTCACGGTAACCTTCTGGAGACGGAAGACTACTTTTGTGACCACAAAAAGTCAGTTCAGACCGTCTTTGAAAATACTAGAACGGTATCCAAAGTCACAAGCTTCATTACTTAGTGTTTCTGATTTTCCTGTGGCTAAATTGATTCATTGTACTGATATGATAGTGTCTTTGGCTTCAACCCCATAAGCTCATATATTTTGGACAGGACTAGCCCCCACAGTTCCTGGGATTGCAACGAGATTTTCTATTCCTCACCAGTTGTTATCTACGGTTCGATGTACAAAGCTATTCCAGTCTTCGCCAGCACCTACTTCTATATCCACAAACTCCTCTGTCTCTTGAAGAACGTTTTTACCTAGAATAGTATTTTTGACTACGATTCCATGATAATCCTGAGTAAAGAGGATGTTTGCACCTCAACCTAAGAGTATATGAGGATATTTCTCCCATTCAGGAGTCTGAGTAAGTTCCAATAATTCTTCTTCAGAGCTAATAGTTACCAAAAAATCAGCTGTTGCGTGAACACCAAATGTACAATGATCTGCCATATCTACGGATGTAAGGAATTTTACCATAATTTAAATTCAGAATAAAGATATTATCTCCATTGTAAAGAAAATACTCCCGACTTCAATTGAAATTCAGACCGGAAATCGTAGACTATCACCGATTTATTCACTTATGCGATGAAATGAAACTAGAACAATTATTGGCGAGCCCAGATTTTACAGAAAAATATGTCCTTCAAAAGCTGTTGATGCACTATCTATGATGTACAAGAGAAGAAATGCGAACTGATGGTGAAAGAGAAATCACTCCAGATTTGTTAGAGAAGATTACTACAGGATACCACGCATACGTCAACGAACAAAAACCATTAGAATATATTGTGGGGTCGGTTGAATTTTACAAGAGAACCTTTGTGGTCAACGAAAACACGCTCATTCCTCGTCCAGAAACAGAATATATGATAGAAGCTATTTGTGATTATACACAAGAAAAGAAATTCACAGATGGAATTCTGATGGACATTGGGACAGGATGTGGAGTCCTTGGATCCTCTGTTCTTCTCGAAAATCCAGACAATTTTCGTACAGCATTTTTTACAGATATATCACAAGAAGCATTAGCGGTTGCCAAGATCAATAGTGATCGTTTACTCGGTCAGGCTAAGCAAGAAATATTTTTTGTATGGACTGATTTGCTCGCATTTGTAGATAGTTACGAAAGTATCCGAAATACGAAACCAATCGTTCTTGTAGCTAATCTTCCCTATATTCCAGAAGCAACTTTCGACGAAAATGCTCCAGATAATGTCCAAAAATGGGAACCCAAAATGGCATTTGTAGGAGGTGATGATGGATTGTTATATTACAGAAAAATGCTAGATCAAATGCCAGCAAATATGCAATCTACTACCGTATGTTTCTTCGAAATGATGACTCGACAAATAGAAATTCTCGATAAAGAGTACGGAGAAAACCGACTTTTTGAAGAAGTGAAAACATTCCATTTCAATATCAGAATCGTCAAAGCTACGAAGAAATCTTAGTAACTCAGATGTCACAGGACAAATCCCCAGCATAGCTGGGCAAGCCTCCGCATACCTCCCTTGTCCTTCAACCAAGAAGGGCTTTGTCAAGGGAGGTTTTAATTAATTAAATTTTTTAGATTCTCTATTCTCCCTCCTTGACAAAGGAGGGGGTAGGGGTGGATTTGTAGAATCTTTTACAATAATCCTCCTTGAAACATAGATTCTTTGCTTTGAAAGACAGTCTGTACAAATGTTTTTTGTCCAGTAATTTCAGACAAAATATTTTCCATAAGACTCTTGTTTTCAGTATTGTCTATCATTATCTGAGACATTTTGTTGATCACTGAGAAAGTGATGACACCATTTTCATTATTTGAAATAGTTGAATGATCGTGGATTGCGCGTTTCAAATTATCTTTATCGATACGAGTCAAAAGCTGAGTTTTGATATCCGCAGATCCACTAGTTTCCTGCATAAGAGCCGGAGCTTCTGGTATTTTTTCTACGACAGGAGCGACACTCGGAGCAACTGGACTTACAGGAGCTGGGCTTGGTGCTGGTGTAACTGGTCTAGGCGTTGGCGCTGTAGGTACAGGAGTTACGTTATTTGGATTAAGAAAGTTATACAACACAATTTTGTACACAATAGCAGGATACGAATAATATCTAATAGTCTGAAGAATCTCAGTAAATGCAGTCGACAAACTGATAAAGAATTTCACATCTTCCAATAAATGACTATCTAGGTAGAGGATCATTTGCTTCGCAAAATGCTGCAAATCAATACCTTTTTGTGTACAATTTTCTATAGTTGCTACGATAGTTTCAAAGTTTTCACCACGAATTGCAGTGATCATATCTTCGATCAATCCGTCTGATGCGATTCATAGAAATTTACTTACATGATCTTCATCTATATTTCCAAAAACACTCACTTGATCAAGATATTTGATAGCATCACGAACGCATCATTCAGAGACTTTAGCGATCAATTGAAGCGCCGCAGGAGTTGCAGTGAGTCCTTCTTTTTCACAGATTTCTCAGAGGCGGACAATCATTTCAGCAGCTGGAACCTTTCTGAAATTAAACACCTGACAACGAGAGATGATAGTCTCAGGAACTTTCTGAATCTCAGTAGTCGCCAAGATAAAGAGCATATTTTCTTTGGGTTCTTCAATAGTTTTGAGAAGGGCATTGAAGGCACTTGTAGAAAGCATATGGACTTCATCAATCACGTAGACTTTCTTTTTCAAAACACTAGGTGGATATGATGCTTTATCTAGAATTTCTTCTCTAATGTTGTCGACACCAGTATGTGAGGCAGCATCTATTTCGACATAATCAAGCGTTTTTCCTTCATTGATAATTTGACAATTTGCACAGACATTACAAGGATTTCCATCATGCAAATCTAGACAGTTGATAGCTTTTGCAAGTATTCTCGCAGAACTTGTTTTACCAGTTCATCTCGGTCCAAATAACAAAAAATTAGTGTGTCCACCCTTGTCCATTTGTACTTTGGCTTTGAGAATATCAGTAATATGTTCTTGTCCAATCATGGTATCAAAGGTATTTGGACGATATTTATTCGCGAGAGACATGGGGAGATATTAGAAAAATATAAATTTGACTACATCCATACTAATTTTTCCATATTCTTTTTCAATGACTAAATCATATTTTTGATTGTAAAAAAGGAGGGAAATGATAGAATAATTTAGAATTAAATTTACCCCGAAATCTAGACTCCCCTATGTCCAAAATGACTTACCTTGACTACATACAAACCTTACTTCCCCAATCAGAATGGAATGATTTTGCTGATTTTTATAAACAAAGGCTTCCCAAAACGATCAAAATTGTGACAAGCAAGATTTCTCCAGCAGACTTCAAAAACGTAGTTACTCAGATTTGACGAGTAATCAAAGACATAATAATTCCAGATGCTCAGGAATCTCAAGATGGTTCAGATAGACTCGTTGTCGAGACATGGGCATGATCTAAAACACTTGGGCAAAGTTTCTTACATCAATGAGGATATATCTATATTCAAGAGCTTTCAGCTAGTCTCTCTGCTCCCCTGTTGGGAGCAGAACCTGGCGACCTCATCCTCGATCTCTGTGCCGCCCCTGGCGGTAAAACGGTCCAACTCGCCGATACCGGCGCTTTTGTGGTCGCCAATGAACCAAACAATCCACGCCGTAAAGCCTTGATCTACAATCTCAATCGTACAGGAATGTACAACACGGCCGTCCTCAATCTCGAAGGATCTCGTGTAGGTGGTATGTATCCTCAATTTTTTGATAAGGTATTGGTAGATGCACCATGCTCAGGTGAAGGTATGAGTTACAAGACCGGATGACCGATGTCACGAAATGAATGATTGATCCGTAGTTTAGCGAGAGATCAAGTCAAACTTCTCGCTTCAGCTATCGATGCTTGCAAGCCAGGGTGAACAGTCGTTTATTCAACCTGTACACTCAATACCATAGAAAATGAAGAGGTAATAGAAACTATTCAACAACAATATTCTGACCATATTCAACTTATGTTTTCCAAAAAATATCGACCACATCGTGATCATACGGGTGGATTTTTCGTCGCAAAATTTAAGGTATCACCGGAGGCGGCAGGGAATATGAAGACGCAAGGTATTGCGTCTCTACAGTGATCTCTGGATATCTCTCCCCGCCTCCAAGCACAGATCAGAGAACAACTCTCATTAGATTTTGGGATTACAGAACTCCCCGATCACTATCTTTTTCTGGCTACACCACAAAGTATTTATCTCACATCTGCTGACTATACCAAGATTCATGGAACGATTTCATTGGATAAAATCTGAATTCCTGTCTACGATATAGCTCGTGATGGAAGATTTTTACCAACGCATCATTTGGGAAAT
>Ga0302286_10003500_pt1 | contig 10612 bp, 8 predicted proteins | sample III_Fen_E2_3_FD_198765 | JGI IMG/M metagenome (GOLD analysis project Ga0302286, IMG submission 198765) | Peat permafrost microbial communities from Stordalen Mire near Abisko, Sweden - III_Fen_E2_3 | ecosystem: Environmental > Terrestrial > Soil > Wetlands > Permafrost | place: Sweden: Abisko...
CAGTGCTAAGACCGAAAATGTACGCGTGGCATTTTTAGGCGATTCCTTTATTGAAGGTGATATTATTACCGAAGATTTTCGGGAGAAAATGCAAGTGAAGTTCGGAGGTACCGGAGTTGGGTATGCCCCAATCACCGAAGAGCTTACAGGATGTCGAAAATCGTTGATTATTCGTTCAAAAAACATAGATTCGTACTGGTTGATAAGCCGTTGTAGAGAGAATGAAGTGGGAATTGGAGGCAATTACTATTATCCGCAATCCGGAGCTACTTTCTCTTATAAAACATCTCGATTCAGAGCGCATATCGACACTTTCTACGTGTCGCGCCTTATGTATCTAAATAGAAATGAAGGTACTAAGTTGTCATATTCTATCAATCGCACCGACGAGGAAACTATTGAGCTGCCGGCTTCATCTCAAATTAGTATTGCAGAAGTGAGAGGGAAAATAGGCTTTATTCGCTACAATGTGACTAACAATACCGGGGTCAAATTGTATGGCACCTACTTAGACTCGCCCACCGGAGTTTGCGTGGATAACTATGCCATGCGGGGCAATTCGGGACTTAAACTGCTGTCGATACCCGATGCGACATTGAAACAGATAGATTCGTTGCTGCATTATAAGCTGATTGTACTGCAATACGGACTAAATGCCTGTGGAGAAACAACCACAAACTATGACTGGTATATCGATAAAATGAATATTGCTATTCAAAAGATAAAACGTTGTTTTCCAAAGTCTTCTATATTGCTATTGGGTGTTGGAGACCGCTGTATGCGTAAAAACGGGGAATATGTGACCATGCCGGGAATTATAAACCTGCTCAATGAGCAACGACAAATGGCAATTGACAATCAAATTGCTTTTTGGAGCATTTATGATGCTATGGGAGGAGAAAATAGCATGAACAAATTTGTGAAAGACGGAAATGCAGCAAAAGATTTCACTCATCTCTCTTTTAGTGGAGGACGAGTGATTGGGAATAAATTGTTTGATGCGGTAATGACTGAAAAAAAGAGATATGAAAAACGTGAAATTTATAAATAAGTACTTTGTTATCATTTTATTGCTATTTGCTATTAGTATGCAGATGCACGCGATAATGCCAACAAGTAACGACAATCGGATTCATGACCCTGAAAACACTTTATCTTTTATTTTCAACGACTTACGTGGTTTGGAATTAAAACAATCCACACTTGTAATTCCTATTTTGCATATTGGCGATTCACATCTTCAGTCCGGTATTTTAACCGAACGTATTCGTATCAGGCTACAACAAAAATTTGGTAATGCAGGTCGGGGACTGATTGTACCTATACGTTTATCGGGTAGTAATCAGCCTCTTGACTACTCCATTCGTTCTTCCTCAAAATGGATAGGTGGAAGATGCACACAAAGCAAGAAAAACTATCCGTACGGAATATCCGGCTTTGCTGTAAAGCCACTTACGAAAAGCTATTCACTTGACCTTGAAGTGCACAATTCGCAGAGTGATATTAAGTACGATTTTCGGAAAATTATGGTGCTACACAGTGGTGAAGGTAAACTAAACGCAAATACGCATAATTTGCTCGCAACCGATTCGCTTTCTCCTGATGCCTATTATTTGAAACTCAAGGAGAAGGTTATGTCAATTACCCTGACCGGCACAAGTATAAGTGAAACTTCGCAAGGATTTTTTCATGGGTTTAGTTTGGAAAATGATTCGGCAGGCATTTTATATCATACAGTAGGTGTCAATGGTGCAACCTATCAAAACTATTGCGGATTACCGTTATTTATAGCGCAATCGACGGTACTTCAGCCTCGTTTAATCATTATTTCGCTTGGTACTAACGAAGCTTTTGGTCGTACATTCAATGCAAAAGATTTATATTCGGCAATGGATAAATTGATTGGTGGATTACGCAAAGCTAATCCTCTGGCTGTGTTTCTATTGACTACACCTGCCGAAGATTTTAAGAAAGTGCGAAAACGCCACAGGTCTTCAAGTGCCTCTAATCCTAAAATAGGTGTGGTGGCTCAGGCCATTGTAACTTACGCCACACAACACAAAATAGCTTATTGGAATTTATTTGCCGTGACAGGAGGAACCGGTTCGGCAAAGCAATGGGCCTCGAATCAAATGATGGGTAGAGACAAGATTCATTTTAATGAGAGCGGATACCAATTGCAAGGAGAATTGTTTGTGGACGCATTTTTAAAGCTTTATAATGAACATCGCTAATCTCGATTTTAGCAAAATTGGTGAACTGTTGACCTATCACAGGGAATCGCCGCTGCTGTTTAGTAGCGGCTTGTTTCTGTTTTTATTTTTGGGGTTTTCGCTTGTGTATCAACTGGTAAACAAAAACAACACCGCCAAATTTATTTTTGTAACCGCTTTTTCGTTCTTCTTTTACTACAAATCGAGTGGCTTTTATTTTTTGCTGCTGTTGCTTACCTCGGTGGTTGACTACGCGATGGGATTATTGATTTATAAGGCCAAATCAAGACTATACAAACGAGTTTTTGTGAGTATCAGCATCTGTTTTAGCCTTGGTTTGCTCGGTTATTTCAAATACACCAACTTTCTGTACGATATTTATTGTAACATTGCCAATCAGCCGTTTAAAGCTTTCGACATTATACTTCCGGTGGGTATTTCTTTCTTCACCTTTCAGTCATTGAGTTATACCATTGATATTTACAGAGGTATGATTAAGCCATTGCATCGCTGGCTCGATTTTGCCTTCTTTGTCTCCTTTTTTCCGCAGTTGGTAGCCGGTCCTATTGTGCGGGCGCGCGATTTTATTCCGCAGATGTACAAAAAAACATTTGTGACAAAGGAGATGTTTGGCATGGCTATATTTTTGATAATGACAGGTGTATTCAAAAAAGCCGTTATTTCCGATTATATCAGCATCAACTTTGTGGACAGAATCTTTGATAATCCGGCTTTGTATTCCGGTCTTGAAATTTTGATGGCAATTTATGGTTATGCCATGCAGATTTACTGCGATTTTTCAGGATATTCCGATATGGCAATCGGTATTGCGTTACTGCTTGGTTTTCATTTCAATATCAATTTCAATTCACCGTATAAATCATTGGATATTACGGAGTTTTGGAGACGCTGGCACATTTCGCTCTCTACCTGGCTGCGCGATTATCTCTATATCTCTCTGGGTGGCAATCGAAAAGGGAAAGTGCGAACCTACGTCAATCTATTCCTTACCATGCTGATAGGCGGTTTGTGGCATGGAGCTTCTTTCCGATTTATCTTGTGGGGAGCAATTCATGGCATTGCTTTGATTATTCATAAGTTTTTCCGCACACTCTTCCCTAAGGACAAGAGCTCCCGATTGAAAAATATTTTAGCATTACTTTTGACATTTCACATCGTGGTGCTTGCATGGATTCCGTTTAGAGCTGATAATATGGAGATTGCAGGTACAATGATAAGTCGCTTGTTTACCAGTTTTCATTCAGAACTATTATTTCAGGTGTTCAACGGTTACGGTTTGGTGCTCGGACTCATTGGCTTAGGCTATTTATTGCATTTTGTGCCCGAAAAATGGGAGCTGCGAATCAAGGAAAGAGTTGTATCTTTGCCCTTTGTGGTACAAGTATTGATGTTGACTCTGATGATTTTGATTATATTTCAGTTTAAATCGGCTACTGTACAACCATTTATCTATTTTCAATTCTAATCTGTATTAATCCAATTTTATGCCTGAAACGGGGTGTACTTTGCTGGAACTGAACCTGCGCATTAAAGAAGCGCTGTCGTTCTCATTTTCGGAACCTATCTGGGTGCGTGCCGAAATTAGTGAATTACGCGAAAATGCCAACGGACATTGCTATTTAGAATTGATTGAAAAAGAGGGTAATAGCGATGGTATTATTGCCAAAACCAAAGCAATGATTTGGTCATTTACCTACCGGATGCTGAAGCCCTATTTTGAATCATCGACAGGCCAACAATTGAGTGCCGGTATTAAAATTTTAGCAACCTGTACGATAGAGTATCACGAATTATATGGACTCAGCCTGAGTATTACCGACATTGATCCCACTTACACTTTAGGAGAAATGGCGTTGCGTCGGCAACAAATCATGCAACAGCTTGCCGATGACGGTATTGCTTACATGAACAAGGAGCTGACCATGCATGTTTTACCCCAACGAATCGCAATCATCTCTTCCGAAACAGCCGCAGGATATGGCGACTTTGTCGATCAACTGACCAAAAATTCATTTGGCTATAAATTTTATCATCGCATTTTTCCGGCTATTATGCAAGGCGATCGTGCTGAAAAATCACTGATTAATGCCCTGGATCAAATTTATAATGCCCTCGACCGTTTTGATGTGGTGGTGATTATTCGAGGAGGAGGCGCAACTGCCGATTTGAGCTGCTTCGATCGATATTCGCTGGCTGTGCATTGCACTCAATTTCCATTGCCTATTCTTACAGGTATTGGCCATCAACGCGATGAGACAATTTTGGATAGCGTAGCGCATGCTTGCTTGAAAACGCCTACAGCGGTGGCTGAATTTTTGATAGGTAAAATGCAGGAAGCTAATTATTTGCTCGACAATGTAGTGGAAGGAATAACCGAATTTGTTGAAACTTTGCAGGAAAACCGGCATCAACAATTGGAAAATTTGACGCGTAAAATGCCTCAATTGCTTATTGGCAGAACTGCGGATGATAAATTGAGTCTCTCAAAAGCTGTATTTCGTCTTGCACAAGCATCCAATTCGAGCATTGCCATAAAAAAACAAGAAATCAGCAATTTGCAGCAACCTCTTGCAAGCATCACGAAGAGAATAATTACAGAGACAACTCACGTTTTAGCACAAAAAGAGCTGCAACTTACCTATACAAATCCTTTGTCAATTCTTCAAAAAGGGTATACGATTAACTATTCGAAAGGGAAACGGGTAACCAGCAAAAAATCATTGCAAGCTGGCGACACCTTAACTACGGCATTCCATGACGGAACTGTGGAAAGTGTAGTTAAAGCCTCTAAATAAGCACTCTCATTCAATGATTATAATTACTTTCAGAGTTTTGGCTCTTGGTTGTTGAATCACTCTGCTATTCTCCTACATAAACAGGTTCGGAAGGAACACTTTCCTGATTCAGTCGGTTGAGAGAGGTAATCACAAACTTCGCTTTTTCTTTCGAATCGGGTATTGTATAAGTTGGCTCATGTACAATCTTTACAATTTTGGTAGCGTTATTCAAATCAATATTTTCGTCCAATCTAAAGCGATAGATGCAAAAATAGGCGCTTTTCTCCAACTCATTTTTGGCATCAGTTGATTTCCAAACCATTTTCAATTTGCAATTTTCGATAGAAAATCGCAAATCGGTAATTGGTGCCGGAACTTGTTTATCTAAAGCCGGATACAGGGGTTGCAATGAAGGATACTTTTGATGATGACGACCCAGTGTATCTAATGCTGCAAAAGGATTCTCCATCAACTGCGAACCAGACCACCATATATTTCCCTGAATATTAGGGGTTTCGCGCGTCAATCGTATTTTTTCTTCAAACTGATTTTTAGCAGGATTTTTCAAATCATTTTCCTTGAATGTAAGAATACTTTGGCCGATATAAATATTGGTGCCATAACTGTTCTTGCTCCACCAATCAATCAAAGTTGCGTAATCGGCTGTAGGGTGACCTATTTTCCAATAAAGTTGCGGAGCTACATAGTCGAGCCAATGATTTTTTTGCCAAAGCAATACATTGGCATACAAATCGTCATAATCTGACAAACCGTTTGTTTGGCTTCCACTGCCGTCAGGAGTTCTGTTTGCGTTGCGGTAAATGCCAAAGGGACTGACACCAAAGACCACCCACGGCTTTGTTTCATGTATTGTTTCATACACTTCTTTAATCAACTGATCTACGTTATTGCGCCGCCAACTATCACGATCCTCTTTGGCAAAGCCTTGCTTTTTACCATATTTCTTAAAAGAAACATTATCGTTAAATTCTTCACCCTTAATAGGATATGGATAAAAATAGTCGTCGAAATGAATGCCGTCCACATCGTAACGACTAACAATATCTTCCACCACTTTATTCACAATTTTGCGCGAATCGGGTTGTCCCGGATCGTAATAAAGCTGTTTGCCATAATGCACAAACAGTTTTGAATGCTTTTTGTTCATTTTAGAAAGCTCTTCCGAATTTGTGGAGGTAACGCGATAAGGATTGAGCCATGCATGTAACTGCATTCCGCGTTGGTGACAAGCATCTATCATAAATACCAGCGGATCCCACAGTGGATTTGGTGCTTTGCCCTGTTCGCCGGTGAGGTAGCGACTCCACGGTTCCAATTTAGAAGCATAGAATGCATCGGCTTGGGGACGAACCTGAAAAATAACGGTATTTATCCCTGCATGTTGAAATGTATCGAGCATGGCAAGCCACTCTTTTTGAATGGCTTCGGCGGTCATTGTGCGGTATTTAAAGTTACCTACAGTATGTATCCAGACACCGCGAAACTCCCGTTTGGGAATGACTTCGGAAAAACCGGAAAATACAATCAGACAGGTAAAAACAAGAAGAAATATGGAGCGTTTGTTGAAAATCATCATGAGAAAGGACATTAGAATTTGTAAACCGTGGGCTATGATGTGCTTTGTTATTGTTAAATGGATTCATCCATTTTCCTCTCATCCCTTTTTTACATAATAAATCACCGTATCTTTAGCGGCTTCGGGACTGGGTATAAGAGCATAATAAACTATTTTTTCGGGAGTTACATATTGAGTCAGGTTCACCTCATCCACCGTAAATCCTGTTTGGCGAAGACGGTCGGCATAGTCGCGTCCATACTCACGTACGTGGTCTTTTTGTCCGAAGTGTTTCAGACGTTCATCGGGCAAAGTGATAGTTTTGTCATCGTAGGTGACGGCTCTATCAAGATTGACAGGCGATTGTACTACACCCCACCCTCCCGGTTTCATTACACGGAACAATTCGCGCATTGCCAAACGGTCATCGGTCACATGTTCCAAAATGTGGTTGCAGAAAATCACGTCAAACACATTGTCTCCAAACGGAATGTCCTGTATATCCATTTTGACACGCGCCAATGGCGATTCCAAATCAGCAGAATAGTAGTCAATATTCGACATGGTACCAAAACGTTTTATAAAACAGTACTCTGGTGCAATGTGCAGCATTTTTGACGGAGCGGTAAAAAAGTCGGTTTTAGCTTGCAGAAATAACCAGATTTGGCGGTGGCGTTCGAGCGCAAGACAGGAAGGACACAGTGCATTTTCGCGCGATGAGACATATCCGTACGGCAATAATTTACGAAAATGATGTCCACACACCGGACATTCGTATTTACTGCCAATAAAAAATACGGAACTTGCACGCACGGCAATATGGCTAAACAATTGCAAATATTTTCGGGGAACATGGTTCAGTACAAACCTTATTAATTTCTTCATTATCAATGCATAATTTTATAAATCAGCTCTTTCAGGAGGTCGCCGATGGGTACCGATACATTCTCCACACCTTTTGAACGGGCATCGCACTCACGAATAAGTGAAATGATTCGTAGCGTTTTTCCTGCCGTAAACCGACGTGCTGCCGACTGGTATTCTTTCACAAAATAAGGGTTAATTCCGAGCGCTTTTACCACCGAATCGTTATTTTTATCGGGCAGATAATGGTACACCATCAGATTGCTGAAAAAATTGAACAGCACCGACAGTGTCACCACGATTGGGTTGTTGCGGGCATTATCGGCAAAATAGCGCACAATGCGATTGGCTTTGACTACATCGTTGGATAACAAGGCATTTTGAAGTTCAAAATTATTAAAATCCTTACTTATCCCAATATTGCGCTCTACTAATTCGGGTGTGATAATGTTTTCGGATGCAGGCTTAGTAATTATCAGTTTGTCCAACTCGTTGGCCACGCGGCTCAAATCGTTTCCCAGAAACTCGGTAAGCATCAAAGAGGCCTTTTCGGTTATCTTGACCTTTTTCTGTGCCAGATAGTTTACAATCCATTGCGGGATTTTATTGTCGTACAGCTTTTCGGAAGTAAAGAGTACGCCCGATTTTTCGATATCGGCAGTCACTTTTTTGCGCTTGTCGAGCTTTCCGTATTTATGACAAAAAACCAGAATTGTGGATTTAAGAGGCTGTTGCAGATAAAACGTCAGTTCATCAATTGACTTCAGTTGCTGTGCCTCTTTAACAATCACCACCTGATGTGTGGCTCCCATTGGGAAACGCTTTGCCACATTTATTATGGCACGCATATCCACATCTTTACCGTAAAGAATAGTTTGGTTAAATGCCTTATCCATTTCATCCAATGCATTGTCTTCTATATAGTTCGACAACATGTCAATATAATAAGGCTCTTCGCCCATAAAATAATAGACCGGGGCATATTCTTTGCGTGCAAGTGCATCAAGAATCTGATCGTATGAATCTGCCTTTTTTGCCATTATTCGTAACGCAAATGCTTGATTGTACTACTATTATTTTTAATCGAAGAGATGGCCTTTACTCCGATTTTAAGGTGTTCTTCCACAAAATTCACAGTCACTTTTTGGTCACTTGCCTCTGTTTTAATGCCATCGGGACGCATGGGCATATCCGAAACCAAGAGTAAAGCTCCGGTTGGAATACTATTGTAAAAACCGACCGAAAAGAGAGTAGCTGTTTCCATATCGATGGCAATGGCCCGGATGCGATGCAGATATTCTTTGAACGCCTCATCATGCTCCCATACACGGCGATTGGTAGTATAGACAGTTCCTGTCCAGTAATCTTTGCCAAAGTCACGAATATTGGATGAAACAGCCCGTTGCAAGCTAAATGCCGGTAAAGCAGGCACTTCGGGTGGAAAAAAATCGTTTGAAGTACCTTCGCCACGGATAGCGGCACTTGGCAAAATATAATCACCTATCTGATTTTTGTTTTTCAAACCGCCACATTTACCTAAGAAAAGAACTGCACGAGGCTGAATAGCTGACAATAAGTCCATTATAAGCGCAGCATTGGGACTTCCCATACCAAAATTTATAATAGTTATACCGTTTGCAGAGGCATTCAACATGTTGCCTTCATGAAATACGGGCACATCAAAAAGTTTGCCAAACATCTCCACGTAATTATTGAAATTCGTCAGCAAAATGTATTCATCAAAATCAGCCAATGGGCGTTTTGTGTAACGAACCAACCAGTTTTCTACTATTTCATGCTTTGTTTTCATGTGTAAAAATTTTTTGCGGTCAAAGATACGCATTTTTCGGTTTTATCTTGCCATAGTAATGCTCAATAGTGACATAAAATAGAGCCAATTATTAGAAACCATTGGTTAAATACATAAAATTTGGTAGCTTTGCCGTGACAATATTATCACCACTAATAAAATGAAATATGATTAAGCATTTGGTATTTTGGAAACTGCAAGAAAATGCAGAAGGTAACAACAAAGCTGTGAACGCGTTGTTGATAAAAGAAAAGCTCGAAGCGCTCAACGGGCAAATTGAAGGAATGATTAAATTAGAAGTCGGGGTAGATTTTTCGAATGCTCCCGATAGTTTTGACATTGCACTTTATTCGGAATTCGTCAGCAAAGAAGCACTCAATTTCTATCAGGAACATCCTAAACATAAATTGGTGCAAGGATTTGTAAAGGAAGTTCGTAGTGCGCGCCACGCAGTGGATTACGAAGTATAGCACTACGTTATTCAGCACGAAAGCATTGAGTTACAAGAAATAATTTCAATAAAATAGAATACAATTATGACAGCTGTATCTGCTAACCGTTTTACCGCTTTGGATGTGTTTCGCGGACTTACGGTTTGTTTTATGATTATTGTAAATACTCCCGGAAACGGTGCCACTACTTTTTGGCCGCTTCTTCACGCCGATTGGAATGGTTTCACGCCTACCGATTTGGTATTTCCGTCGTTTCTGTTTGCCGTAGGAAATGCGCTGAGTTTCGGCATGATAAGATGGAGAAATATGCCTCAATCGGATGTATTGTGGAAAATTGGGAAACGCACCTTGCTTATCTTTTTATGCGGTTATCTGATGTACTGGTTCCCGTTTTTCAAGCTCGATGAAAACTCTCATTTGATTCTCTCCCCAATTTTCAACACACGTATTATGGGTGTGCTGCAACGTATTGCTATCTGTTATGGCATTGTAGCACTATTGGCTTATTACCTGAAAACAAATAAATTAATCGTGTTTGGAGTAGGCGCTCTGCTTACGTATTGGCTATTGCTATTTTGGTTTGGGGTACCGGGGCATGAATTTACAAAAACCGGCAATGCCGTATTGAGACTCGACACATGGCTGTTTGGAGTCAATCACCTGTACACCGGCGAAGGTTTCCCATTTGACCCCGAAGGAGTGCTTAGCAACCTACCCGCCCTGTTTAATGTGATTGGCGGATATGTGGTGGGACGTTTTGTACAACAAAAAGGAAAAACGTACGAAGGATTGGCAAAGCTTTTGTTTGCGGGCGTGGCATTACTTTTTATCGCCTATTGTTGGAACAATTTCTTTGCTGTAAACAAAAAGCTCTGGACCAGTTCGTATGCGGTACTTAC
>Ga0302286_10003501_pt1 | contig 10612 bp, 8 predicted proteins | sample III_Fen_E2_3_FD_198765 | JGI IMG/M metagenome (GOLD analysis project Ga0302286, IMG submission 198765) | Peat permafrost microbial communities from Stordalen Mire near Abisko, Sweden - III_Fen_E2_3 | ecosystem: Environmental > Terrestrial > Soil > Wetlands > Permafrost | place: Sweden: Abisko...
TCTAAAACATAATACATCAAAAGATGAAGAAAAGATTTTTTGTAATTCTAGTGTTTCTTTACGTTGGAATTATGCTCCAAGCACAATCTCATAAAATTGGAGAATATTATGGTGGTGGTATTATTTTCTCATTATCAGCCGATAGTTTACATGGTTTCATTGTCGAAAACATTGATCAATCTAAATCGTGCAATTGGAATGATGCTTTAATTGCTATTAAAGAAGCTCACAATCATAATGAACAAGGCAAAGCCTATACCGATTGGCGACTTCCAACACTAGAAGAATTACAAACTATTTATAAAAATTTAAAAATTGCTCAATTATGTAGTGCTAATTCTACAATTCCTGTCTGTTTTGCAGGCGAACTTTATTGGAGTTCAAGTAAGTATATACATACAAATTCGGAAACAGGTGATTATGAATACGACTTTGCTCACTATCTTAAATTTAGTGATGGTTCTACCAATTGGACAGCAATGGGTAATTCTATGTCAGTGAGAGCTGTGAGAGAATTTTAATCTTTAATACATCTTACAGAAAACCCATATACTTTCGATAATGGTTGAATTATCATTGCCGAATCTATATAGTTCATTTCAATAGCATTGGCTCCACTATAAGAAGTTTCGGTTGATGACCACCACCAACCATATTTCCCTTGACTATCATATAATCCTAAAACAGTACGTTCTCCACCTGGCAAGGCGGTAAAACTACTTGAGTTTGTTGCCGTACCGGCATGAACAGTATATCCCCAATGATTCCAACCTGCTTCTTTCAATTTTAAAGCTGCCATTGAATCATTCAAAAAAGTATTTAATACTACCCAATCCGATTTCGAAGGAACATGATATCCCTTAGGACAAAGTTTGCCAGTATTTACGGCATACCAATTATATAAACATCCGTATTCTTTGGTAGGATTATCTGCATTATTGTAATTACAATATGCTGACGTAGTATTTTTATTCCACAAAAGATTATTTTTTTCATAGTTTAAAGGGGTGCTATCGTTGAGTTTCGTTACCCTTAAGTTTTCTGCCATCCAAGTTTGTTTTCCAATTACCACTGTTTTATAGCTATTGTTATCAATGTCAGAAACCTTACCATTCTGAGAGTTAGTGATATCATTTTTTTTATCACATGAAACGACAAATAAAAAGACAATTATTGTCATTGAACTTATTCTTAACTTCATCATATTAATTTATTTACTGGTATATTCTATAACTGAAACTTGTGCTGGATAAGGACTGAAAGTTTTAACAGCTACCAATCCAAATAAACGATCGCGACGAACTACTATATCACATAGAGTAATTTCTGCATTTACTTCTATTTTTGGTTTAAAAATATCTAAAGGAATTTCTTTATATGTGCTTTCAACTGTTTGAAATAAATCTGTTGCTGTTCGCATATAAACTTTGCCTGTTGTGGTAACATCAATCCAATTTAAATGTGCAGGCACATCTCTATTTTGATATACAATTTGGAATGTATAAAATTCAGGATCATAAATATATTGACTTAATTTTGCATCTTTACCCGAATAGACTGCTACTACATACTTATTGTCAGTTCCTTTTTTTAGTGCTATTAAGGCCGAAGAATCACATTTAGTTGTTTTAGTAAAACCAACAGTAATCATTTTAACATTATTTTCATAATGATCAACTTCATTTTGCATTACAGCAGCTGTTAAATATCCATTTTCAGAAACAAACAATTCTTGTAATTCAGTTCTTTGCAGATAATAGAAACTTTGCATTGCCATTACACTATCTACTATTGTATTAATAATATTAATTCCTTCGGCATTAGTAGTTTTAAATTCATAATTTTTTGTTTTAGTCCCCATCAGAAAAAGACGATTATCCTCAGTATATATATATTGATAACCATTTTCATATACATCTTTCTCGAATAATTGATTATTATTTTTATTTGTAACTGCAACACGATGAATTCCTCCATTATTATATGTGCGGGTGAATAAATAATCTTTAAATTCATTTTGTATAATTATACCATACCCATCTTCGTGAGAATAATTTAAATCTGTTGCAACTGGTTTCCCCGGTGTAGTCAAAGATGTTGTATAAATCTTATCTATGAACAAATCAGATTGTTGAGTTGCTGTTCTTGTATAGGTATATAATTCAAGCTGGTCGTTATATGATTTTAAAGCAAACGGAACAAAATCAGTTTGATTATTCATTGGTGCAGGCATTCTGAGATTCATAAAATAATTCCACCCTGTACCGGAGTTAAGAATATCATAATAATCTTTTGAAGTATTAGTACTGTTTTTATCCTTTTTACATGATACTATCGATGATAGAGTTAAAAGAGATAGTATTATAAGTTGTTTTTTCATTGTTTAAAGATTTTAGCGTTACTAACTCCATTTTCGGTTTCAACTTTAACAATATATACGTTTGACTGAATTTGGTTATTGAGATTTAAAACATATTCTGTACTCTCAATTGTAGGTTCTTCGGTTTGGACTAGAAATCCGAATGCAGTGTATATTGAAACTTTTTTAATATTGGAATTTGTTGTAATAGTTAGCGTTTCATGCATTGGATTGGGGTACATTTCGCAAGTAAGAGTATCAAGTTTTGAAACTTTTAACGTTTCTTTAAATGATTTTGTAGCTGTTTTAAAAGGATAATTAAGTTTGTAAACTTGAATACGATTATTGTTTCTATCTGCTATATACAATTGATGCCGAACTGTATCAATTGCAATATCCGATGGAGCATTAAATACCGTTTTCCATTGGGGAAAACCTATATTTTGAATCAGATTTCCATCACTATCGGTAATTTTGAGTCTATCGTTCCAAGCTTCGGTAATAAAAATATTGTCGTATTGGTCAACAACAACACGTGCCGGACCTTTTACTTCAATTTCTCTATTACCATAGTGGTGATGTATTCTCATATTTTGGCCGGTAGAATCAATTATATAAACCATGTGTTGTGCAAAATCGGTAATTATAAATTCACCTTTGCTATTACGAGCTATTCCATTTGGATGAAAAACCTCATCGTCGGCAACATCATTTCCTATTTTACCAAGTGGTATGGATACCTTTGTTTTCATATCCCATTCTGACAATAAACTTTCATCACCAAAAAAACCATTTACTTTATTGATATAGTATATTTTATTATTGGATCCAAAAACACAATCATTATTTTTGGCTGCATAAAAATGCATTTGTAATGTATCAAAGGCATAATCCATATATTCTTTAGGGTCGTAGATATAACTCAAGGCAAAATTATTATTACTTCCACCTTCCATAGCAGTAATTTGAGTTGTTTCCGTTTTATTTAAACGAGTTATTAATCTACCATCAGGCATAAAAATATAAACAGGGAAATATGATAAATTTCCAGGTCCATAATAATATTCTTCAATTTTTTGTTGGTCAACCGACGATGCAGTATATATCCAACCACGACTATCAACAGTAACTAAATCGGGAGTGCTTATCGTAAGCGAACTTGATTTACTTGCATTTGCAATAGTACCATAACAACTAATCCATGTACCATCTGCTTTTATTTTATATAATAGTGGACCTCCAATAGTATTATTCATTCCATATTTACCAATATCAAGCACCCACATGTTTCCATTTGGTTGAATTTCTACTGCAACAGGTAATTTAAAATTAGGGATGAGAGGATGATTTTTTAAAGTTATTCTACTTATTTCGGCAGCAGTTTCTGCGTTGTAGGTTACTATTTTATTATCTAAACCATCTATTACTATTAATTTAGTATTATTTATAAGCCTAAAATCGACACAACTCACCGGAAATGATAAAACGAGTTTGCCGGTATTATCAAGTTTTTGAATATTATAACCTCCTAAATAACCAAGATACACATTTTCTAAATCGTCAACTTGCAAAATGTCGATACCATCTTTTTTGGGTGTTATACTTTTTAAAATAGTTTGAGAATCCCAATCATATTTAAATATTTTCAAAGAATCTTGTACATATACCCAAAGATCTCCAGTATGAGTATTTGTAGTAAGAGAATATACATTAGTGCCAAGTTTTTTATCAATACTTTGAATTTGCATTGCAGTATCCATTAATGCTAGTACTCTTGTGTTTCCACTCAAAGGATAATTTAATTGTATATCAACTATTGCATATATTTTATTTAATGTATATGCCCATGATTTTACATGAAACGGTTTTCCTTGAAATGTTGGACTTGTAATTTCTTTTACTGTTAATCCTGTTGCGGTATCAACTTTAGAAAGCATGCCTTCTACTGTTGCAAAATAAAAATATTTATTGCCATCGTATGCAATTTGCCCTACACGATAACTCGATACTAAAATGGGAGCTCTACCTCCTATGGTAAATTTATATTGTACCGATGTATCGGGAACTGTGTGTATTTGCGAATATGAATTGTAGAAGAAAAAAATCAATCCACAAAAAAGTATACAATTTTTCATCTGTTTATATAAATTAGTTAGATAAAGCCATAAATAACACTCTCTATTGGTCGTAAATTTTATATATAGCAATTTCTCGCTAAAAATATTAAAAAAAATGAGATATAAAAAATTACGGATCATTTTCACGAGAATATGAACTGTTAACATGAAATAGCCATGAGCAAAACTTGCACAATACGCAAGAATGATTATGAGACAATTCCATCTGACAATATAAGACTTACAGTAATTCAAACAGATGAAATTACGGTTTGATATCAGTAGAATCTTTTCATTATGAGAAGCGATGAATCGCATCTCTACAAAAAATGCATTGCATATCCATAATTCCCTAAAAACAAAAAACCGAACAAAATTGCATTTCTACAATCATGTTCGGTTTTTTATAAAATTACATACAATTACGCTACCACCACCGTAATAATTTCGCTCCAACCACCTGGTTCGTTTCTTGAACTCAAGTAGCAAGCTTTGAGATATTCGGTACCTCTTAGCTGATCGGCTGTGTATGTGCGATTGTAGAAGCTTTTTCCCAAAGTAGCCACATGATGAAAATCCGATTCCTGTGGAAAACCTTCGGGAGCTTTAGTTCCCTCGGGTAAAAAGGCTGCTTCTAATTCAATTTTTGTTGCATCGGGAACATTGGTTAAGTTTAGCGAATGTGCAACATCTATTATATTGATAGTTACCGATAAATGACTACGTTCCGAGATTTTTAACGATGGCAACGATGTTGGTTTGGTTGCTGCTGTATAGATATTAGTTGGCAACGCAATGTTTAACGTATCTCTATCAACTTGTGTTAAAACCGATTTTGGAATATCGGCAAAAATAGCACGCATTAAAGTTTCAATTTGTGCACGAATGGTACCCTTGGTAGCAATGGTACTAGTAGTTGCAGCAGCAGGATTGATAGCCAATTGATAAACACTATTCCACCCCGTACCAGCTGTAGTGAGTACTGCAGTTACCGATGTTAGGTTAGCTTGTGCTGTAGCAGTGAGTACAAGCCTTGTTTTGTTGGTAGTTAAATAAGGAATGGCAAGATTAATGTAGTTATTAAAATCTGCATCCTTAACCGGAATTCTCGATTGATTTCCCATGACTTAAAAATTTATAGATTAATAATTGTTTAAACTACACCTATAACGCCACATAAAATAGTATTATTATGTATTTTAAAATTATTTTTATAAAAATTTGAAATGATTAGCTAGGCAATGCATGATGCATACAGTAGATTATAAAACAAAACGATAAGCTTCCCTATTCTATTTTATAATTTCACTTTTCTGACGAATAAATTTGAATTTATGCCAAATAAATCCCAATTTCCAAGCAAGAAATTCACTTTTATTGCAAAGAAATTTGAATTTCTTTGAAGGAATTTCAAATTTATGTGTCAGAAATTCACTTTTCTGTGAAAGAATTTCAAATTTATGAACTAGAATTTCCCTTTTATTTCTCTCAAATCTACTTTTATACCAAATAAATTGGGAATTATTGTGTGGAAAAGGGAAATTATTGTGGAGAAAATGGGTCTGTTCCATAAACAATGCCAAGCCGAGTAAATAATGAGCATTTATTTATTTTCAAAATACTAATTCGTTCATTTAGAAATGACTAATAATTTCCAATTTATTCGTTTTTTTACTCAAAAATATTTGGCGGATTTTAAATATTGAATTGCTTTGTGAATTATATTTACGGCTAAAATATAACATAAGTTTATATCAATTTAAGCTACCATATAGAAGGGATTTAAATTGTAGCGTTTACTTGTATGTTATGGGCTTTTTTATAAATACAAAGAAACAAAGTTAAACTATGGGAATATTTGATTTAAAGAGTGTTAGAAATAATACAAAAAGCACAAAAGGTTTTTATTTTGGAGCACCTGAAGCTGAAGCTGAAAATGTTAATGGATATAAATTGATAAATTATTTTGAAGACTATTTAGATATTTTAAGTAATTTACAATTAGGTAAATTTATATTTATTGGAAGAAAGGGAGTTGGTAAATCTGCTATTGCTAAATTTATAAAAGATAAGTCTGATAACTCTGATCAGTCTTTTGCTACAATTCTTAGGATAAGTGACTTTGAGATAGAAAAAAATATTCAAATTGAAGGTGATAGTTTTAAAATGGATATGCTATTATTTGAATGGTTAATTTTAGTAAATATTGTTAAGTTAGTAGTAAATAATGATTGTGGTACATATACAAGTGAATTTGAAAAACTTAGAAAGTTTCTTGATAACAATTCTGGTGTTGTTGCAGTTGATAAGTTTCAAATAGATGAAGGTTTTAAAAAATCTGGTGGTGAAATTAGTTTTGGTGTTTTAACGCACTCTTTTGGTGGCGTATTTAAAAAATACTTTGATGTTAAAGTCACAAAGGCTCCTTTTTATAAAATAATTCCACCACTTAAAGAAATTGTAAAAATTATACTTGACTATTCTATAAATAAGGATACGGAATTTTGGTTACTTTTTGATGATTTAGATATAAATTTTAGTATTTCAAATGTTGAAGACAAGCTAAAAGTCATGGAATTAATTCGTTTAGCAAAGTCATATAATAATGAGGTTTTTACAAATAATCATGCAAAAATATTAGTCTTTTTAAGAGATGATATTAGAAATGTATTAATTTCAGAATATCCAGACTCTGCTAAAATATTTAACAGTTATGAAATAACAATCAATTGGTATAATCATATGTATTCTATGATTGATGAAAAACTTATTCCAATAAAGCAGTTGATAAATAGAAGAATCGAATTAAATTTTAAAAACAACAATATCGAATTTACTGGAGATGCTTGGAATTCCCTTTTTTGTAATGAAAATTTTTGTTTGACACCTTATCAAAAAAAGTCAAGCTTTAAATACATATTAGATTTTACTTTTTATAGGCCAAGAGATTTAATAACATTCCTTTCTATTGCAAGTGAAGAAGGTTTTGAATATCCTATTAATTCAATAAATGTTAAAAATATACTTGAGAAATATATAGCTAAGAATATTTATGAAATAAAAAGTGAATTAAGTTTAATATTTTCAGAAAAAGAAAAGGAAAAGCTTTTCAATACACTTTTTCCTTATATTATTGAATATCCAACTAAATCATTCAATCAAGTATTAGAAAAGATTAATGCACTAGGTTTTAATTCAGACAGTAATATGGTAATGAATAGTTTAATCTCATATTCTTTTCTTATTCCTCAGAGCTTACAAGGTGAACTATATTTTAATTACAGAGAAAATGGTTTACTTGATAAGAATTCAAAAGAGGATTTAAATATTACATTACCGAAGTGTATATATCATTATTACCGAAAAATATACTAAAAACAACCCAGAATACAATGGCAAGTATTAGCTTTTATTTTTTATAAGTACAAGTTTTACAAACATTTTGGGCATTGTTTCGGGCGATAAGAATTTGCTCCACAAACCGTAAGCTGTTACATCCAGCAACTCGTTTGTGGTATTTATAAAAAGACACGTACAATAGAATAATAATTAATGACATACACTTTTAAAAATACAGAGTTAAACAATGAAAAGGCTTCAGACTTTGAAACTAAATCTTTATTGTATCTGATTGGTAAAAGAAAAGATAGTAAGGAAATTGAATATGTTACATTTGATTGTTTTAATGATGTAAGTGGAATTAATAAAAACACTGATAAAATTTGGGATATTCAATCTAAAAATGAACAATCTTTAAATCCCAAGAAAATTGGAAAGTATTTTTATACTCTCTTTGATAACTATGTTTCGACACTAAATTTCAAAGAATTTATCTTTTTTTCACCTGTTTTAAATTCTGAATATAAGAAAAATAAGGAGTTGCTGGTATTCAATACAAATAACTTTGAGGATAAAATACTAGAAAGAATAAAGAATGGTTTAAAAGAAGAAATTGAAAGAGTAAAAGGCATTTCTACCAATTATGATAAGGAGCAGAAGGAATTCATAGAGAGGGTTTTAATTGTAGAAGATAACCAAAGTAGTGCAGAATACATTAAGTGTATTACAAAGTTTAAAAAAACCGAAATAAAAGATGACAGCTTTTATAAAAGTGTATTTCAAGATTTAAGAGACATTCAATCAGCAAAAAAGAATAGTTACATTGAAAATTCTGTGATTTCCCAAATCAAAGATGTGTTAAATTTTAAAAGATATCTTTCTACAAAAGATATTGAAATGCTAATAATTTGCAGGATAATTGGTCGTGAAGTTTTTGATTATAAATCAATACCACTCTATTTTTCTCCTTTGCTTGACGGTTATGAAATTGAGGATAAAAAAGATATTTTACAAGATTGTAACTCAAACTTGTCACGAGCATTTTTTAATAAAAACAGTAATATTATTTTCTGGAAGACTTGTGAAAAGATTATTTCATTTTTCGAATCTGAAGATTTCAAAGATATAAATGTTGTATTTGATTCTGTTTTTCCGAATTATGTTCCCAAAATATCCTATCTTAATGAACTTACCATTAAATACTTAATCTCTATAATAATAGAAGGAAATGATGATAATTAAGACGTGTGCATTCGGAAACTTTGAAGAAGCGTTTATAGAAGAACGCTTTGAAAATAAAACAAACATCATTTTTAGCAATGACAATAATCGAGGTAAAACTTTACTAATGCAAGGTTTGATGCATTCGCTCGGATATGATTCAGTTTTTCCAAGTGGCTTTAATTACAAGAATTACTTCTTCTATTCAAGATTTGAATTAAATGAAAAGGAATATGAGATTGTTAGAAAAGGAAATTCAATTCTATTACTTGAGAATGAAAATTTGAATGTCTTTAATAGCATTAGTGAATTCAAATACTTTTTTGACAGAAATATATATAACCTTCCTAGAATTGAAAAAGATAACGAGATTAAACCAGTAGACCTTTCAATGTTTTATGAATTATTTTTTCTTGGTCAGGACAATCGAAATACATCGAACATTATTGTTAAAGGACGTAATAATAAGCAAGACTTTAAGAATATGGTATTTTCAATGCTTGGTGTTTCAATTACAAGTGAAAATAAATATGATATTCAAGAATTGAATGAAAAGAAAAAGACTATAGAACAAAGAATTAAAACAGAGCAAAAAAAGATTTCAATTTTAAAGAAAAATCCTGATATAGCAACGTTTATTAGTTCAACGGCAAATAATATCGACTTTAAAAATACTTCCAAGCTTTTAACGGAAATGCATAAAAATATTGCAGAACTGAAAAAGCAAAGAAATAGAGAAGAAAATAGAAAGATAAAGCTTGAAAGCCTTATAATTGAATTAAACTCGTTAAATCGTAGTTTGAATGAGGGGAAAGTGAAATGTTCAGAATGTGGTAGTAATAAAATAATTTTTTCAAATCAAGAATTTGAATTTGATGTAAGTAATAATTTCGTAAGAAATAATATTTTAAAATCAATTAAGGAAAGTATTATTGTTAAAAGTGAAATTATTGAGGAATTAAATGGTGAAATATTTAAAGAACAAGACCAAATTAATAAACTATTAAATAAAACAACTCCTGACGAGCAAAATTACATATTGTTTAAAGATGAAATAATTGATTCTACTGAGGTTGATAAATTAGTATCTAATCTTCAGTGTGAAGTTGCAGAATTAGAAAAGCTCATTCAAAATAATGAAATAAAAATTAGTTCCAATAAAGAAAAGCAAAAGGAAATTTTAGACGACATCTTGAATGAGATGAAAAGGCTTTACATTCAAGTTGATTCTGAAGGATTACTAATCTTTGATGACTTATTTACTAAAACTGGTGTAACCTATTCTGGCAGTGAAGGTCAAGAGTATTATTTCTGCAAATTAATAGCTTTAAATAATAAATTGGCACATCAATTTCCTGTAATAATCGATTCATTTAGAGAGGGAGAGCTTTCTTCGAAAAAAGAAAATCTCATGATTGAAGAATTTTTAAAGTTAAAAAAACAAGTAATTCTTACTTCAACACTTAAAGACGAAGAATATGATTCAGACAAGTATCTAAAACTAAGAAATGTAAATGTTCTAGATTATTCAGAAAAGGAAGACTCTAAGATTTTAAACCAATCTTATGTCAAGTCA
>Ga0302286_10003502_pt1 | contig 10610 bp, 5 predicted proteins | sample III_Fen_E2_3_FD_198765 | JGI IMG/M metagenome (GOLD analysis project Ga0302286, IMG submission 198765) | Peat permafrost microbial communities from Stordalen Mire near Abisko, Sweden - III_Fen_E2_3 | ecosystem: Environmental > Terrestrial > Soil > Wetlands > Permafrost | place: Sweden: Abisko...
ATTTATCACGTGACGCTTGATAAACCATTGGAACAGCCTGATTATGAAATGATTTTGGCAGGTGTTACGCTTGACGATTGTTCGATTGCAGCTGATGCACTTGAATTTATTAAGGAAGGTGACTTGAAAAATGTCGGTATCGAAATTCACTCAGGACAAAACCGTGTGGTGCGTCGTATTTTTGAAAAACTCGGCTATAAAATAATTCGTCTGGATCGTGTATTTTTTGCCGGTTTGACTAAGAAAAATCTGCCACGTGGAAAATACCGCTTCCTGAACGAACGTGAAATCAATATGCTGAAAATGGGAGCACATGAATAGTCTAAATTTTTAATCAACATGGAAAAACTCCTTTGTTTAATTACAAAGGAGTTTTTTTTAAACTTTTTTGTTAAGTTGGTTGTTAGTTTTTTAATTATATACTGCTTATACATGAAAAAAATCGTAATTGCGGGTGGCACTGGATTTATTGGCGTATATTTAACGAAACGATTTAAAGAAAAAGGTTATTTTGTGAGAATTATTTCACGAAGTCAAAATTCAATTCCCTGGGATGAACGGGAAATTGCGAAGGTGCTCGAAGATTCTGAACTAATCATAAATCTTGCTGGAAAAACAATTAATTGCCGTTTTACGGATAAGAATAAAAAGGAGATAGTTGATTCCAGGGTAAATTCAACATTGATGATAGGAAATGCCATCAAAGCTTGTAAAGTTCCACCTAAGCTCTGGATCAATGCAAGTGCGACCGGTATTTACAGTTCAACTAATCCTATGCCAGCAACTGAAGATTCAACTTTATTTGGCACTAATTTTTTGGTGGAAGTGGTGAAAATATGGGAGCAAACTTTTTTTGACTTCGAACTTTCTAACACCCGACAAATAGCGTTAAGAACTTCTGTCGTTTTAGGTAGAAATGGCGGTGCATTGAAACCGTTGACTCTCTTAACGCGGCTGAGATTAGGAGGCATGCAGGGAAGTGGCAACCAAAAGATGAGTTGGATACACATTGAGGATTATTTCAGAATTTTGCTTTTTGCACTTGAAAATAATTCGCTTAAAGGTATAATTAATGCAACGTCACCCGAACCAATTTCCAATAAACTTTTTATGAGTACTCTGCGGAAGACATTACACATTCGTTCTGGTTTGAATGCCCCTGAAATCGCTATCCGACTTAGTTCAAAATTGATTGGAATTGAACCAGAACTCATTCTTAATAATTCGTGTGTAGAGCCAAAATGCTTAATAGATGCTGGATTTAGTTTTACTTTTCCGAAACTTAGTCTGGCTTTGGATGAATTGCTGTATTAAGTTTTTTCCGAAACATCTGTACCAGCAACAAAATAGAAGTGCCTGTATTAGCGGGCTACATCAATAAAAATCCATCATCAGACATTCAGTTTATCTTGGCAGTATCCATGTTTGGGCAATTACTCCGAGATTCCGATTTTAAAGGTAACAGCTCGTACAACAAAGTAATCGAGCTTGCCAACAAAGGCATAGGAACGGATTCGCACGGGTATCGCCGGGAGTTTGTGCGGTTGGTTGAATCGGTCAATCAGTTGGAAAAATAGATTTTCTTTGCCAAATATCAAAAACAAAAAAGTCCTGCAACACTACTGTTACAGGACTTTTTGTGATCCGGTCGGGATTCGAACCCGAGACCCACAGCTTAGAAGGCTGTTGCTCTATCCAGCTGAGCTACCAGACCATTTTCAATTCGTGATTCATAAATGTTATATTATGATTCCAAAAATTGAGTTGCAAAAGTACGTCATTTTTCGGAATGATGCAACTGTTTTTCTGAAAAAACGGGAAATGCACTGATTATTCGGGGAAAATGGCTAATTTTGCATACTGAAAAGCGATTGAATAAATTTAACTATACTCGTAAGGATGAAGGTATTAAAATTCGGTGGAACATCCGTAGGTTCTGTCAATGGTATTTTAAGTGTAAAGAAAATTGTTGAGGAACAAAGCGAACCTGTAATAGTTGTTGTGTCAGCTCTTTCGGGAATAACGGATCAACTGTACAACATTGCAAAATTGGCTTGTGATGGTGATAATACCTATCTGACGGAGTACGAAAAGATGCTTTCGCGCCATGTGGAAGTAATTGATGGCGTAATTTCTTCCGACAAAAAAGAGGAAGTTCTAAGACTTGTACACGCTCAATTTTTAGATCTATCAAATATTTTCAGAGGTGTTTTTCTCATTAAAGATATTTCAACCAAAATTATTGACACCATAGTAAGCTATGGAGAGTCAATATCTTCTATCATAGTGGCTAATGCCATCAAAGGAGCGGTTCATTTAGATTCCAAAACTTTTGTAAAGACCGAGAATCAATTTGATAAGCACATTGTCGATTTTGAAAAAACCAATGCTCTGATTCGCGAAACTTTTGCCAATTTGCCACAGGTTAGTGTCTGCGGCGGTTTTATTTCAACCGACTCGACTACCAGTTTCATTACTAATTTGGGGCGTGGCGGTTCGGATTACACGGCTGCCATCATTGCTGCAGCTCTTCATGCTTCCATTCTGGAAATCTGGAGCGATGTGGATGGCTTTATGACAGCTGATCCTCGAATTATCAATAATGCGTATGTTATTGATAAACTGAGTTTTGTTGAAGCCATGGAGCTTTGCAATTTTGGTGCGAAGGTAATTTATCCACCAACAATTTTCCCGGTTTTTCATCAGAATATTCCGCTGATACTCAAGAATACTTTCAATCCTGACGCTAAGGGAACCTACATTTCGCGCGAAAAAACGGGCGAATTGTCAAAGGCCATCAAAGGTATTTCATCTATTAACGACACTTCGTTGATTACCGTTCAGGGGCTTGGTATGGTAGGAGTGATCGGGGTTAACTATCGAATTTTTAGGATTTTAGCAAAAAATGGAATCAGTGTTTTCTTAGTTTCGCAGGCATCATCCGAAAATACAACTTCCATTGGGGTGCGGAATGCCGATAGCAAACTGGCCGTTGAAGTGTTACGCAAGGAATTTGCTTACGAAATAGCTCAGGGCGAAATAAATGATATTTTTTCTGAAGATGATCTTGCAACGGTGGCCATTGTGGGCGACAATATGAAGCGTACACCCGGTATTGCCGGAAAACTGTTCGGAACGCTGGGACGTAACGGTATCAACGTGGTGGCTTGTGCGCAAGGTGCGTCCGAGACTAACATTTCGTTTGTAACCGACCGCAAGTCTCTGCGCAAAGCATTGAACGTTATTCACGATTCCTTCTTCTTATCCGAATATCAGGTGCTGAACATTTTCGTGGTGGGAGTTGGTACGGTGGGTGGAAGTCTGCTGAACCAGATAAAAAAGCAGCAGGAAAAGCTGAAAATGCAAAATGGATTGAAACTGAATGTGGTAGGAATTGCATCCAGCAAAAAAATGTTGTTTTCGCGAGATGGCATTGACCTTGATAATTATTCGGATGATTTAAAAATCCATGGCGTTGATGCTACTCCCGAACTGATTTGCAACGAGATACTGAATATGAATATTTTCAATTCGGTTTTTGTGGACTGTACGGCTAATGCGCAGGTTTCCGACTTGTATCAAACGCTACTTGAAAACAATACCTGTGTGGTGACGGCCAATAAACTGGCTGCCTCGTCGCAGTACGAAAAATATAAAAATCTGAAGGAAACCGCCCGTAAACGTGGTGTGAAATTCCTTTTTGAAACCAATGTTGGTGCAGGTTTACCCATTATTAATACGATGAACAATCTTATTAATAGTGGCGACCATATTGAGAAAATGGAGGCGGTTCTTTCCGGCACATTGAACTTTATTTTCAATACCATTAGCAGTGAAATTCCGCTTAGCAAAGCCATTCTGATGGCTAAGGAAGCTGGCTTTTCGGAGCCCGATCCACGTATTGACCTCAGTGGTAAGGATGTAATCCGCAAGTTGGTTATTTTAGCCCGTGAAGCCGGTTACAAGGTAGAACAAACTGATGTTGTTAAGAACTTGTTTATTCCCGATCGATATTTTAGCGGTCATATTGATGAATTCTGGAAAACGGTGTCGGAATTGGATGCTGAATTTGAACAGAAGCGTCAAGCTCTTGCCGCTCATGGTAAACGTTGGAGATTTGTTGCCACTATGAATAAAGGTAAATGTGAAGTTGGTTTGCAGGAAGTGGATAGCTTGCATCCTTTCTACGATTTGCAAGGCAGCAATAACATTATTCTTATTACAACGGAGCGTTACAACGAATTTCCAATGATGATAAAAGGATATGGAGCAGGTGCCGGAGTGACAGCTGCCGGAGTTTTCTCGGACATTATGAGCATTGCCAACATTCGCTAATTTGCCGAATAATGAAAAGGGTTTCATGTATTGCTTTTGTGTTTTTGTCGTTGAGTTTTGCTGCTTGTAAAAAGTCGCTGCCTCAATTGCCTGCTAACAAAGGAGTTGAAACTGATTCAACTTCAAGAACGTTGCTGAAAATAAACAATGCTTTGATTGTGAAAGAAGATAGTGCAATAAGAAAATTTGCCGAAAGCAATGGTTCTTTTCAAAAAAATGGATTGGGGTTTTGGTATAAAGTTTTCAAAGCAGGAACTGGTCAAGCTATTACTGATTCTTTAACTTGCAATTATGAGTTTCGCATTGAAAACCTCGATGGCAGATTGTTGCAAAAGGGAATTAACCGGATTGTGATTGGAAAAAAACAGACAATCGTCGGAATTGAAGAAGGTTTAAAAATGATGCATAAAGGTGATAGTGCTGTTTTCGTTATACCCTGGTACCTGGGATATGGTATAAACGGAGCTGAACCACTATTTAAGCCCTACGAATCACTGCTTTGCAGAATAAAAGTAAAGAATTGAAAATTTAGTGCATGTTTTAACGAAATAATTAAAATAATAACTCTTAGCACAATTCTTATAACTTTATTCATTTTATTAACTTTTTGATGTCGTAAATTTATCGGATATTTGTACAAAAATAATCATACTGATATGAAACGTATTTCTTTTTTCTTTGTTTTGGTTTTTATCTTTTCTCTGATTTCATCATCATGCAGCAATACTGTAACTTATGCCCAAGAGCTGGATGCAGAGCAGGCATTAATCAAAGCATATATTAAACGAGACAGTATCAATGTATTAAGCGCTTTTCCAAAGGGGAAGTGGGGCAGAAAGGATTATGTTAAAACTGCTTCAGGCTTATATTTTCACCTTGTAGATTCAGGTAATACTGCCGTAAAAGGTGATACTATCATGTTAAGCAATACGGTTGTTCCCCGTTTTAAACAATATGCTCTTGCGTTGAATTCCGATACTATTTTTAATTGGACAACCATTGATTATTCTTTTTCAGCAGACTTTGTTTATGGCAATTCATCGGAATCCTGCAAAGCGTTTCAAGAAGCAGCATCTTATCTGAAGCGAAATGATGCACAAGCCAAGCTAATTGTTCCATCGTCGCTCGGATTTAGCACAGATCAAAATACCGTTACTCCATACGGTTATACTTTTAAAATGAAATTTCTTAGATAATTCTCCAATTGCGAGATAAATTACTTTTTCCAAAACATAAATAGATTTTAAAGCATGACTTTAATAAAATCAATTTCAGGTATTCGCGGAACTATTGGCGGACCTGTTGGTGATGGATTAAATCCGTTGGACATAGTGCGTTTCACAGCTGCATATGCCACTCAAATAAAGGCCAATAAAACAACCGATTCCAATAAAATCGTTGTTGGTCGCGATGCACGCATTTCGGGTGAAATGGTAAATCAGTTGGTTATAGGTACGTTACTCGGGATGGGTTTCGATGTAGTGAATATCGGTTTGGCTTCAACACCAACAACCGAATTAGCAGTTACGATGGAAAAAGCTGCCGGTGGAATTATCCTTACAGCTAGTCATAATCCAAAACAATGGAATGCTCTGAAATTGCTAAATGAAAAAGGTGAATTTCTGAATGCTGCCGAAGGCGAGAACGTTTTGAAAACTGCTGCGGAAGAATCATTTGAATTTGCTCAGGTAGATGAATTGGGCAAATTGAATGAAAACTTCACATACACAGAAAAACATATAGAAAGTGTTTTGGCACTCGAATTAGTGGATGTGGAAGCCATCAAAGCAGCCGATTTCAGTGTGGCTATCGATTGTGTTAACTCAGTAGGAGGAATCGCTATTCCGGCCTTGTTGACTGCACTTGGTGTAACGAAGATAGATAAATTATTCTGCGAACCGAACGGACAGTTTCCTCATAATCCCGAACCATTGCCCGAACACCTGACAGAAATATCGGAATTGTTGAAAAGAGGTAAGGCCGATGTGGGATTTGTAGTCGATCCGGATGTTGATCGGTTAGCCATTATCTGTGAAGACGGAAGTATGTTTGGCGAAGAATATACATTGGTTGCTGTTGCGGATTATGTGCTCCAAAACACTCCGGGCAATACGGTTTCCAACTTAAGCTCAACCCGTGCTTTACGCGATGTAACCAACAAATACGATTGTACCTATACAGCCGCCGCCGTAGGCGAAGTAAACGTGGTGACGGCCATGAAAGTTAGCAATGCAGTCATCGGTGGCGAAGGGAATGGAGGCGTGATTTATCCTGCCAGTCATTACGGTCGCGATGCGTTGGTTGGAATAGCATTATTTTTGACTCAATTAGCCAAATCAAAACTGAAAGTTTCAGAACTTCGGAAGACTTTTCCCGAATATCATATTTCAAAAAATAAAATACAATTAACTCCCAGCATCAATGTTGATGAAATTCTGTTGACGATTAAAAAATCTTATCAACAGTACGAAGTGAATGATATTGATGGGGTGAAAATTGATTTCCCAACTGGGTGGGTTCATTTACGCAAATCGAATACAGAACCGATTATCCGTATTTATTCTGAATCGGGAACGCCTGAACAAGCCGAAGGATTTGCCAAGGCAATTATTGAGGAGATAAAGCGAATAGCAAATATATAAACACAAGGCCTGAACGTTGATTCAGGCCTTTTTTGTTTCAATGCAATCCGGATTTAGTTGGCCTCGGGCAATGTAATTCTGAAAGTTGTTCCTTCGTTTCCGTTGGAATCGAATGAGATAGTTCCTCCTGAAATTTCGATGATGTTTTTCGAGATAGCTAGTCCAAGTCCCATTCCGGTAGATTTGGTTGTGAAATTCGGAACAAATAGCTTGTCACGCAGCGTTATATCAATTCCTGAGCCATTATCGGATATTTCGATGATAACCTTTCCGTCTTTTTGTTGGAGATGTAGGTTGATAATTCCGTTTCTGTTATCAGGTATGGCTTGAATTGCGTTTTTTAGCAAATTATTGAAAACCTGAACCATTTGCTCGGGATCGGCAAAAACATATACTGAATTATCAGCTCCATTGTATTCAATCTGAACATGTTCGTTGTTGTTTGAAAAAAGCTGAACAACAGAGCTTAGTCGATCTGCAATATCAAACCTATTAAAATTAGCCTCCGGCATTCTGGCAAAATTGGAGAATGTTCCTGCAATGCGCGACAGATTGTCAATTTGCTCGATAAGCATCGATGTTGACTTTTTAAAATAAGTATCAAAATCGGCATTCTCCATGTTTTTTGTCCGTTGTAACTGCTGTATGGTCAGTTTCATTGGCGTAAGCGGATTGTTGATTTCATGAGCTACCTGACGTGCCATAAGCTTCCAAGCTGATTCGCGTTCGGACTGGGCTAACAATCGGGCACTTTGTTCCAGCTCATCAACTGTACGGTTGTATTGTATAACCAATTGACCGATTTCATCTTTCAGTGTATAGTCAATTTTTTCGTTTCGCCGCCCCAATCGCATTTCTTTTAATTTGTTTTCGAGCATTATTAGTGGAGCCGAAAGCTGTTTCCCAATGAATAGACTCAAAAATATAGCAAGAAGAATGATAATTAAATAAATGTGGACAATGACGGAAATAAAGCTTTCGATTTCGGCTTTTATTTCATCTTGACTGAAGAACTGAGGTATGGCTATAAACCCCATCTGCAAATAGTCACCGTTATAAAAATCGCAATATCCAATTAGATAATTTAGTTTCCCAATGTGCTCGCTCTGGTTTATGTTTGAACTTTGACCAAAGAAAGGTGCTGGCGAAATGCGTGTACTAATCAGGTTTTTATTAAATATTATGGGCTGAGAACTTCCAATAAGCTGACCAGAGTTGTCGTAAACATGAATGTCAGTGTGATAGTTGTATGACAAATCCTGTAAATCGAAATTTAGTGCTTGAGAGTTTTGTGCATTTAAATCCTGATTCCAGTAATATCTTTCCTGGAGTGCTTTTTGGATATAGCCTTTTTTATTTTCAAGATTGGCAATCTGTTGTTCACGATATTTCTTTTCAATGAAATTGACTGATACGAAAAAAATTCCTATAAAGCTGATAATGAGTAATGCGATAAACGCTAGCTGGAATTTGGCAATCAGTCCAAGTCGGTATTTCCATTTGTTCCTGGCTAGCGCAGAAATCCAAATCAGAAAACAACACAAGGTGAAATATGCTAGAAATGTGTAGGTAAAATACAATAAATCAGTGATAATTTGCGACGTAACTTGTTCGGTTATGACGATAAATGTATTTTCATTGGGTTTGTAAATGTAGCTTTTGTGATTTTGGCTTATGGTTTCATAGAAATCGGATTTGTTCTTTGGAATCCAGTTTTGGCTTTGAGAATATTCCCATTTGCCTGACGAATAAACCAATCGTCCGTGTTCATATTTGGCGACTGAAATATTTAAATTCGATTGAATATTGACTCCATTACTAATCAGCAAATTAGGAAAACTATAGCTTTTGAAATTTTTCCTTGGGTAAAACTCCATAAAAAAACACAATGAGTCTGCTTGCGAGGTCTTTGTTTGAAAAAGACCAATATACGTCATATTATTTTCGTTCGACGGGACGCTAAAAAAATGAGTTTGCTTAATTTGAGTGCCTGATTTGGTAATAAAATCAGCATATTCATTGTAAATTGCAGAATTCTTTTTCGCGATATTCAACCGCATATCGTATTTGTTCCGAAATCCACGAAGGTATGTTTTGTTAAGGTACTCGTTGGTTGCTAGGATAGAGTCTTTTATGTTTAAGAGTTTGCCAATTTTCTTATCAGCATTTATTTTTATGTCGAGCTCTTCAAGATAGATATCTGCCATTTGGTCGTTTTCCGAGCTGCCGTTGATATAAATGTTCTGAGCCAGAATTTTGTACTTCTCAAATTTTTTGTCGTTGCTTATTATCACCGAATTGCACACCACAAAAAGACTGAAAGCAAATAAACCAACAGCTGTGTAAGTATAAATTCTTTTTTTTGCCTGAAATAAAAAGTAACAATATAGCACAGACCAAACGACTATAAACGATATTACAAGTCTTAAACTGTCATTTGGTGAAATATAATGGCAGGAACAATACAAAACGACAGCCATAATAGAGTCGAAAAGTATATAGTTTTTTATTTTATTACCTTTAAGTTCATGCGTTTTGAAGAACAACAGAGCCAATCCAATTCCCCAAATCAATATCAGTATATGTATCCAAATGCTAAAACCGGTGAAATCTTTAAAGTCGAGAATGCTCAATTGAATACTCGAATGGTAAATCAATCCTCGCAATAAATAAAAGATCAACACAAAATACAACACAGCGGAAATTTGAATAAGCGCCTTTGAAATCCCCAATTTTAGCAAATGAGTCTTGGTGTAAAAACGCAATAAGCAAATGGTAGAAATTAAATAAGCTGTTAGAACAGTCAGGTGACTAATGGATGATAAAAATGGGTTAGAGGCGTATTGAAATGGTGTGAAATGCTTATTCACAAACAATAATGACGGAATATTAAAGTATAATAATATACCCAGAGAAATACCAACAAAACCTGAAATCAATAAAAACGTCTTTATGTTTAGAGTTTTAGAACGTATCAGGATAGGGAAGTTCGCATAAATTACAAAGAAAATTATGAATGAAAGCGAGAAAGCAATTAGCCCGATTATGGCCCATGTTTCATTATAAACAGTTGTTTTAGACTCAGAAAGTGAGAAAAGATAGCTGCTATTTTGATCTGATATAGTAAATTTATCGGTTTTATTCCCTGCGATAATCTGAATTTGTTTATCGAGTGAGAAGCCTTTCGCAAATGTGTTGATTAATTGATCGTTTTCGTATGGGAAATTGTTTTTTAGCTTGATTAATGAAAGAATTTTGGTGGTACCAAACGAAATTGTTTTTCTTAAACAGGTTGCATTCGGAAGTTGAGCCAACCGCCAATTGGGCGAGGGTAATTCCTGCTCCTTGCTGATTTCGAGGTTGTTGTCGGACCAAAAAACCAACACGTCGTTTGAGAATACAAAGTAATTTATTTCTTCATTTTCAAATGGATAGTTAGCAAGTGAATCGACCGAACTGTGAATAATTATATCTTTTAACCTATATATTGTCTTCTCGCTCAGTTCTTCTTTGGCTTTTAATTGCCGTTGAAATTTTGAAATATTGATGGTGTGCTTAGGTGAATTCGCATAAAAGAAATTACAGATTAGCCCTATAATAAAGGTTGAGATTAGCATCGAAACTAAAATCTTT
>Ga0302286_10003505_pt1 | contig 10607 bp, 10 predicted proteins | sample III_Fen_E2_3_FD_198765 | JGI IMG/M metagenome (GOLD analysis project Ga0302286, IMG submission 198765) | Peat permafrost microbial communities from Stordalen Mire near Abisko, Sweden - III_Fen_E2_3 | ecosystem: Environmental > Terrestrial > Soil > Wetlands > Permafrost | place: Sweden: Abisko...
AGCAATGCACCTCCTGCTCAGTCCAGGCCAGCAGCACCGGTACAACGTACCGATATGAATCAACAGAATAATAACCGCCCGGTTCAACGGACTTCTGCTCCGGACAACAACATGAACAGGACAAAAACTGCACAACCACAACAGGGAACCCGCTCCATGAGTCGTCCTGCAAAACAGCAGAAATCAATTAAACAAGAGATTAAGAAGGAACAGGGGAAGACTCCCGATGCTGTTACTGATAAAAAATAAATATGAGAATTCAGGGTTGCTTATTTGTAAAAATAGGTTAGGATTCAAGTCTTAGAAATCAAGGTGATGACACAATTTTCACCTTGGTTTCTGTTGATGACAGAAGATTGAATGCAGAGCCTGATTTCTTAAAACACTTCCTGTGAATTTATAAATACACATACGATTATGACAAATATGAAAGCCAACAAAAAACTTGGAATATATATCGATTATACAAGTGCCTATTTAATGGAATTAATCAATAAAAACATTATTTCCAGAACTATAGAATTTGAATCCGTTGATAATAATGCGGATACTAATCCCGACAACCTGGACGAAAAAGATTTCTCCAAAAAACAACATCACCTTCAATCGGCTTATTTTATTGAAATCAGCGATATTATCAGTAATTACAACCAGGTTATCCTGTTCGGCCCTTCAGAGAGTAGAACCGAATTGTTTAACCTCTTGGAATTTAATCATGATTTCGATCATATCCGGATTCAAAATGTAAATACCGATGAAATGACGCCCGATCAAAGCCATGATTTTGTAAAAGAGTATTTTAAACAAGCTAAGTAGTTTATGGAAAATATCTGGGCATATTCCCTCACCGTTTTTATGGCATTTTTTGCCATTATGAATCCGATTGCCAACATTCCGATCTTTGTGAAACTGACAGAAGGACTGAGTGATAAAAAGAAAAAAGAAATAGCTAAAACCGCCTGTATTGTAGCGTTTTTGATTGTTTTTGCTTTTATTTTGATCGGCCAGTATATTTTCCAGATTTTTGGACTTACGATTCCGGCCTTTAAAGTCTTTGGGGGAATCCTCATTTTCTTTATCGGGTTCGATATGTTGCAATCCAAGAAACATGGAGCAAATATGGAGGGGGATACTTCATTTGATGATGGTCTTGCCATTTCTCCCCTCGCCATCCCTATCTTAGCCGGTCCGGGTACTATTGTCACCGCTATGAACTTTGTAGTGAAAGCCAGTATCCTAAACTTGGGCATCACCATATTCATGTTTGCTGTCATTGTATTGATGACCTATTATGCATTCATTTACAGCGGCTATATCGTCCGGTTCGTGGGTGATAAGCGGTTTGTCATTGTGGGTAAAATCATGGGGCTTATTATCGGGGTATTAGGTGCAAATATGCTGATACAGGGTATCAAGCTGGCATTTAACCTCAATTGATTCTGATTCTTTACAGGCCATCCCAATTCATTCATCAAGTAGTTGGCCACAGTATTTTTTTTAATATAACATTCAAATAAAACAAATGAAAATAACAGGAATATTCTTACTGATAGCCGGATTAGGGCTGTCTATATTTACTGCTTTCAGTTACTTCACCCGGGAAAAAGTAGTCGAAATCGGGGCACTCGAAATCACCCGCAATCAACCGCATTCCCTCAACTGGTCACCCATTGTGGGCATTGCTGTGATGGTCATCGGTGCAGCCCTGATCTTGCAGGCCCGGAAAAAACAATAACTGGCAGTGGAGAGTGGAAGTATTGTGCTGATGACGACCGGCAGGGAAAGGTTTCAAATAAACCCGTCCTTTTGCTGTCACCATCAACTCGCTGTATTTATATCAAAAACGCATACTTATAAGTCAGATATCATATAGATATCCTATCTTATTAATAGTATGGGATATCTATGGGATATCTATGGGACATCTATGGGACATCTATGGGACATCTGCGTTATTGTAGCGAATAGATACCGAAGATAAATTGCCCGATGACCGCCTTGAAGGTGCGGGATACGGGAGCAACCCTCGTCCGGGAAAAAACAGAATGAGGATGCTTCGTCGAAGAAATACCTGCCGGGAAGTGATCCGGCGGATATGATGATAATTCCCGGTTTTTTTGCAGGGATGTCGTTTCGGGAAACCGGATTTAATCCTCTCGGAAAATCAAAAACTTAAATCGATTTACGGCAACTAAATTATTGACAATGTTGAACGAAACGAACGATAATCTGTTTTATTGATACACTTAAATTTAGTTGGTTTTTCAAGAATCAGTATGATATTTTTTTTAAAGAATTGGATCTTATGAAAAAGTATGGAAATATTACCGGTCAGTCGTTTAATTCGGCTTTAAACGACACAAGTCATGACCCTGATGGGTATCCGATATATCCTGAGAGTGAAGATATCTACACCCGGTTCAAAAAAGAAAAGAATATCGATCCGGAAGACATTACCAAGTCGAAAGAGCAGGTGATTGTTCGGAAAGAGAGTGATGAGGATTTAAGTGAGAATTTTACTGCCGATGACCTGGACATTCCCGGAATTGTAGTAGACGATAGGGAAGAGGTGATCGGGTTGGAGGATGAAGAAAATTCCTTTTACAGTCTGGGAGGGGATGATCATACCGACCTGGAAGAGAATCTCGGATATTGAAAGTGAAAGATCCGGCGTAAAGACCTTCATCAGCCTAGCCCTGTTTATTCAGATACAGATAATACATATACAACTATGAAAACTCTCCAAATGAAAAAAGTGCTGATAGCATTGGACTTTGATCCGACAGCTCAGAAAGTAGCTGATATCGGTTATTCACTGGCCACAGCCTTGGGTGCAGAGATTACTTTGTTACATGTGGTAGTCGATCCACTCTATTATTCCTCGATAGACAGTTTCCCGATCCTGGGGTATACCGGATCATTGGTAGCTCCCCTGCAACTATTAAATACCGAAGAGACCCTCAAAGAATCGGGGATGTTTCTGGATAAAATAAAAAAACATTTGGGAAATAGAGGTATAAAGACCCTTGTGAAGGAAGGCGATTTCTCTACAATGATCCTCAAATCAGCCGAGGAGCTGCACGCCGATGTCATTATCATGGGATCGCATAGCCGCAGATGGTTGGATGAAATCCTGATGGGGAGTGTCACCGAGGAGGTCCTGCATCATGCCACTGTTCCGCTATTCATCATTCCAACGCACCATGCCAAGTAACCCGGGACTAATTTGGTTGCACGAATCGACTGCGGATTCAAGGCTGCGAACATAAAAGAGCCACCAGATGATTTTTATTAAATAAAGGTTGTATCTTTATGAAAAATTGTTATCCGTTTTTTTTGTCAGGCAGTATCTGCCGAAAATAATAAAAGATTTTTAATGAAACACAAAGATTTTGAAGTAGCCATGCTTGGAAAGGGGACTTATTTATCCCCTTTAAAACCTACCTTCCATCCTGATGGGCTTACCTTTCGATTTATAGAACACGACAGGGTTTTATTCGATTCATCATTCGATGTATTTAAGAATTGTTTAAAGACCGGGGAAGTACCCATTTCCTTCGAAAAAGCGGGTCCCCACAAGCATCTCTATTTCGATCCGGCAACTACCAAAGTAGCCATAGTGACCTGTGGGGGATTATGTCCCGGCATAAATAATGTGATCCGAAGCCTGGTGAATCAACTTCATTACCGGTATAATGTTAACAATATCATTGGAATACCCTATGGCTATGAAGGTTTTATTGACAGTTACCAACATGAAATCACTGAACTTACACCGGATAAAGTAGATACCATTAATTTATTTGGAGGAACAATACTAGGCTCCTCCCGGGGGGAACAGGATGTACCGGCCATAGTGGATAAACTCTGCAAGCTGGACGTGGATATCCTTTTCTGTATCGGTGGGGATGGAACCTTGCGGGGGGCACATGCCATCAGCCAGGAAATATCGCAACGGAACCTGAAGATCGCTGTTGCAGGAATTCCGAAGACTATTGATAATGATATTAACCTGATTGATAAGTCGTTTGGTTTTGAGACTGCTTTCAGCATTGCAAATGATATCATCCGCTTCGCGCATAATGAAGCCAAGGGAGCCTACAACGGCATAGCAGTATTGAAATTGATGGGACGTGATTCGGGATTTATAGCCGCATACGCCTCGTTATCCATTCAGGAATCAAACTTCGTGCTTATCCCTGAAATGGATTTTGAGTTGGAAGGACCAAAAGGATTCCTGCAGGTATTGCGTGATCGCCTCGAAAGAAGGCATCATGCGCTAATTGTGGTAGCCGAAGGAGCCGGACAACATTTTTTTGAAACCGAAGCCCATGAAAAAGATGCCTCGGGAAACGTGAAAAATAAAGACATCGGATTGTATCTGAAGGAAAAAATTACGGAGGATTTACAGTCACGGGATTTTCCATTTACGTTGAAGTATATCGATCCGAGTTATATCATTCGCAGCGCACCTGCCAATGCCAACGATAGCAAGTTCTGCTCACTCCTGGCGCAGAATGCGGTACATGCTGCCATGGCAGGGAAAACCGATTTTGTTGTAGGCCACTGGAATCATTTGTTTACGCTTCTACCCATTCCGGTTGCAGTGTCCGAAAAAAACAGAATCGATATGAATGATGAATTGTGGTGGAATGTTCTGGAAACGACAGGGCAACCCGTTTCGATGATCAATGATGTGAAGTATAAAACAGCTCCACCGGCTGGAAAACCCATAGAATGTTGAATGTGATATACAGTTACGGGCTTGATTTTGATATTGTTTAACCGGTAATGTTCAAAAAAAAACAACTAAATGCCTCTCGATTGGAAATAACACGATAAAAAGCAACCTAGATACTAATTAATGTTTATTTTATTTGTAATTTTGTAAATTGATATGTCCCTCATATCCCAAGTCCTGATCACTGAATTCAATATTCAAAAGGTATGCAAGAAAAAAGCAAAAAAGCAAAAACAATAGATCCTTCGAAAGCAAAAACTGGTGAGCCTAAAATCACACAGTTTCCTATTGTATGCGTTGGTGCTTCGGCAGGCGGACTGGAAGCATTGGAACAATTTTTTGGAAATGTACCCCCGGACAGTGGAATGGGGTATGTTGTTATTCAGCATTTGGATCCTACTCAAAAAGGCATGTTGCCCGAATTACTGCAAAGAATAACCCGGATGGAAGTTCTGCAGGTAAAAGACCGGATGCCAGTGTTGCAAAATCGAGTCTACGTGATTCCCCCGAATAAAAGCATGTCAATCTTCAAGGGAACGCTTCATTTGTTCGACCCGGTGGAATTACGGGGTTTGCGGTTGCCTATTGATTTCTTTTTACGATCCCTGGCAGAAGACCTGCGGGAACTGGCTGTTGGGGTTATTCTTTCGGGTATGGGTTCTGATGGCAGCATTGGATGCCGTTCACTGAAAGAAAAAAACGGCATTGTGATGGTTCAGGAACCTTCCAATGCTAAATTTGACAGCATGCCGCGTAATGTAATTGATTCTGTGCTGGTGGATATTGTGGCTCCTGCCAATGAATTGCCTGTCAAACTCCAGGAATTCATGAAACATATACCGATAGTGAAATTAAATATGGAGGTTGAAATCAAGGACCAGAGTTCTCTGGAAAAAATCATCATATTATTGAGAAACCATACCGGGAATGATTTTTCATTGTACAAAAAAAATACTGTTTATCGTCGCATTGAAAGACGAATGAGCGTTCATAACATAGATAAAATATCAGCATACGTCACCTTTCTTCAGGCAAATTTAAAAGAAGTGGATATCCTTTTCAAAGAATTACTGATTGGGGTAACCAATTTCTTTCGTGATTCAGCAGTGTGGGATAAGCTAGGGAATGTCATTATTCCTGCTATTCTTTCCAAGCAACAAGATGGTTCCATATTAAGGGCGTGGGTGGCAGGATGTTCGACGGGTGAGGAAGCCTATTCTTTGGCCATAGTCTTCAAAGAAGCTGTTGAGAGGATTGTTCCCCATGGAGGATTCTCCTTACAGATCTTTGCCACCGACCTGGATAATGAAGCCATAGAGACAGCCAGAAAGGGCTTATTCCCTTTAAATATATCGGCTGATGTATCGCCTAAGCGATTAAACCGTTTTTTTGTCAATTCTGAGGAAGGTTACCGCATCAACGCTGAAATCAGGGAAATGGTTGTTTTTGCGAAACACAATATTATTTTACATCCGCCTTTTACCAAGGTAGACTTGCTGACTTGCCGGAACCTGTTGATTTACATGGATACCGAATTGCAAAAGAAACTGTTGGGACTATTCTATTACAGTTTGAATAATGAAGGGTACATGGTACTTGGAAGTGCGGAATCGTTGGGATCACAGAGTCATTTCTTTGAAACGATTGATAATAAACTGAAAATTTTCCAACGATCCCAATCCACATTATCTCCTGTATTGATTGATTTCCCATCTTCATTTGCACGAAACAAACAAAGTACAATCGAAAATCAAAAGCCTGTGACACCACCTCAAAATATTCAAACCCTTGCCAATGAATTGTTATTGCAACATTTCTCGCCACCGGGTGTATTAGTCAATGAAAAAGGGGATATCATTTATATCAGCGGAAGAACCGGTAAATACCTGGAACCGGCTGTCGGGAAAGCCAATATGAATATATTTGCCATGCTGCGGGATGGATTGCGCAATGAGTTCCCGGCCGCATTCAGGCAGGCATTATTGAAAAAAGAACAAGTAGTTTTAAACGACATTAAAGTCGGAACAAATTCAGGCACCCAACTGATCAGAATCAATATCCAATGGTTGGATAAACCTCTTGCTTTGAAAGGGTTGGTAATGATTATATTTATAGATCAACCGGTGAACACTCTCCTTCATGAACCCGGAAAAAAGAAGGAAAAGAATTTAAGTGTCTACCGTCAGTCGGAGCTGGAAAAAGAATTGCAGACCGCCCGGGAGGATACTCAAAATACCCTGGAAGAAATGCAAACCTCACAGGAAGAACTGAAATCGACCAATGAGGAATTGCAATCCACCAATGAAGAACTGCAATCGACAAATGAAGAACTGACTACTTCAAAAGAAGAGATGCAAAGCCTGAATGAAGAACTCCAGACGGTAAATGCTGAATTGCAGTCGAAGATCGATGAATTCACCCGGGTGAATAATGATATGAAAAATCTGCTCAACAGTACAGATATTGCAACTCTGTTTTTGGATAAGGATTTGAATATAAGGCGATATACCGATCAGGCAACAAAAATATTCAAACTGATCAAGAGTGATATCGGAAGACCCTTTACAGACCAGGCTTCTGATCTGATTTACCCCGACCTGGCTGATGATGCCCGGGAAGTATTGAAAACCCTTGTCTTTGTAAAAAAACAAATAGAAACCTTGGATGGGCGTTGGTTTTCGACCCGGATTATGCCTTACCGTACTTTTGACGACAGAATTGATGGCCTGGTGATCACATTCTTCAATATCACTGACCTTAAACAGCTGGAAGCTGAGTTGCACGATAAAGAGCAAGTCAATCAAATGATTTTAAACACATCCTCCGATGTGATCATCAAATTTTCAAATGAATGGAAAATCCTTGAATTTAATCCTGCTGCTGAAAAGTTCTTTGGTAAAAAGCACAAAGAACTGGCAGATCAAAATTTCATTCACCTGTTTGTGCCTACACCAGATCAACAGAAGACTGAAGATGATTTAAGTAAATTGATGAAGGTAGGGCAAACCTCAAATTACAGGATGCCGGTATTTATTAATGACGGGAATAAAAAAATTGTTGATTGGACTGTCAATGTTTATTTGAACAGTCTAAAAATAGCATCTGAAATGATTATTATTGCTAAAAACAACCAGACCCATGAATAACCAGAAAAATGAATCAATTACAGGAGCACAAGCACTGAGACTAAAAGCAGAAACGCAACTTCACATTAAACAGCTGGATACCGGTATACCGGAATCAGAAATTGAGATAAAAAAAATGCTGCACGAACTTCAGGTTCACCAGATAGAACTGGAAATGCAAAATGAAGAATTACGGGAAGCCAATGAAGCGACTGAACTGGCGCTCAAAAAATATACCATGTTGTATGATTTAGCTCCTATGGGTTATTTTACCCTGGATAAGAATTGTAATATCACAGAATTGAATTTCACGGGTGCCGAGATGTTGGGTGAAAGACGATTCAGCCTTATAAACAATAATTTTAAATTGTATATTGCCCCTGAGTCGAAAGCAACCTTCCATGACTTTTTTAATGAGGTGTTTTCAAGCAATTACAAAGAATCGTGTGTTGTACAACTTGGATATGATAAAAAAATATTGAACCGCGTTTATATGGAAGGGGTTGTTACCGGCGATGATAGCAGCTGCCTGTTATCACTTGTGGATATGACGAACCTGCACAGCCCTGATAAGATATAAGTCGGATCCCGGCGCTTAAAATGGCACCCAGACACATCTTAACCGAACGGATACATTGCCGTTGCTTTTGGTTTGTACGAAGTAGTTTATTACCTTATTCAGATCTTCATACCCCAAAACAATGGGTAAGCGGATTTTAAAGATACCCTCCAATATGCTTTAAAACCAACGTCAGGGAAGAAGGTAAGCTAAATACACAAAAACAAGGAACACGTTAACGTGTTCCTTGTTTTTGTAAGAATAAATGACAGCAGCTTATTATAGGCTTTTATTTTTTTGTTCCAGGGCTTTCTGATCAGCTACTTTCTTTTCAGCTGCCTGTTTAGCTTTCTTGTTGAAATAGCCTCTGAAAAGGAAGTTATGTTTTACTGCGTTCATATTCTCATCCAATCCTTTGGAACTTTTCCTGAGATTGATTAAAGTCAGGCTTAAGTTCTCAGCCATCACCGAGTCTTGAATCAACCTGCTGATGGTTCCGTTTCCCTTGTTTATATTCAAACTGATTTCAGCCAGTTGTTTTGAGATCACTTCGGCATTCCTGGTTGTAATGTCCAGGCTTCTCATGATGGATTCAGTGCCAACCAATCCCTTAGAACTTTTCCTGAGATTGATTAAAGTCTGGTTTAAATTTTCAGCCATGGTTGAATCCTGGATCAACCGACCTAAGGTTCCATCACCGTTATTGATTTTAGTTGTAATTGCAGAGAGTTGGCGTGATATGTTCTCTGCATTTTGGGCGGTAATTTTCAAGCTGGCCATAGTTACATCCGATCCCTTTAATCCTCTGGAAAACCTATTCAGATTAGCGATGGTCTGACTCAGATTTTTAGCCATTATTGAATCCTGAATTAACCGGCTTAGAGTTCCATTACCCCGGTTAATATCGAAAGTAATATCGGAAATCTGCCGGGAGATGACTTTCGCATTATCGGCGGTAGCATCTAATTTAGCCATGATAGCATTTGTTTCAATAGGCTCTTTTGAAATCAGTGATTGCCCATCTTTTGCCAGCGGAGCATTCTGACTGCCTTGCAGGATAATCAGGACTTTGTCGCCAATGATTCCTTCGGATCCTAACATCACTTTACAATCGGACTTAATAAACTGCCAGACATCTTTTTTAATCACCATATCAACACGTACACTCGAATCATTAATAATAGCGATTTCTTCGACAATACCTACATTAATGCCCGAAAAACTTACTTTATTTCCAACCTGCAACCCGCCTATGTTATGAAAAGTTGAAGTCAATTTGAATACGGGATCGAAAAGGTTTTTTTGTTTTCCAATAATGAATATTGCAAGAATGAATAATGTAATTCCACCCGCGACGAAAAGCCCTAACCGATATTTAAAATTTTGAGTATGCATTTCTATTTCAAATTATTGAATTAAAAGATATTAAACTTATTTTTTATTTTTCTCCCGGGCCTCTTTTGCTTCTTCTATCTTGGCTGCTTCCTTCTTGGCTTTTCTTTTGAAATAGCCTTTTAACAGAAAATTGTGTTTTACAGCCTTCATGTTTTCATCTAAGCCTTTTGAGCTCTCTTTCAGATTTACCATAGTCTTATTTAAATTCGAAGCCAGGGTTTTATCCTGAATCAACCGACCCAGTGTACCATCCCCCTTATTGATTTTAACCATTATCTGAGCGAGCTGACTCGTAATGACCTCAGCATTCTTAGCTGTAACGAGTAAACTTTTCATGATGGCATCTGTTTCTACGGGTTCTGATGATCGAAGTTGCTGGCCATCTTTAGCCAGGGGTGCATCGGTAAGTCCCTGCGAGATTATAATCAGCTTGTCACCAATAATTCCTTCGGAACCGATAGTCACTTTACAATCGGTCTTGATAAACTGCCAGACATCCTTCTTAATCAACATATTTACCTTCACAGTTGAATCATTTACGATGCTGATATTGTCGATTGTACCCACATTAATTCCTGAAAACCGGACTTTATTTCCAATCTGTAATCCACTAATGTTCCGGAATGTGGTGTTTATATTAAATACCGGGTCGAAGAGATTCTTTTGTTTCCCGATGATAAATATAGCAAGTATGAATATTGCTAATCCCCCTGCAATAAAGAATCCAAGGCGGAATTTGAATTTTTGAGTATTTGTATCCATGATGTTGAGTAAGTTGATAGGTTGA
>Ga0302286_10003506_pt1 | contig 10603 bp, 11 predicted proteins | sample III_Fen_E2_3_FD_198765 | JGI IMG/M metagenome (GOLD analysis project Ga0302286, IMG submission 198765) | Peat permafrost microbial communities from Stordalen Mire near Abisko, Sweden - III_Fen_E2_3 | ecosystem: Environmental > Terrestrial > Soil > Wetlands > Permafrost | place: Sweden: Abisko...
GTCGAGGGACTCGTCGTACTCGTATTTCATACTACTGCGAGCAGGGATTTCGATGATTGCGTTGATGATTTCTGGCGCGCGTTCGCCGATAGGTACGATACTGAGTGACATAGCTTCTCCTGTTCCGATTACTGTTTAGACCAACTCGTGTCGGTGTTTGATGTACAATTACTACTAATTATATACCAAAACATGATTTTTAGTAAGAGCAAGAATCGTATAGTCGTGAGATTAGTCGGATATCATTGGTTGTCGGTAAACTCGAGCTGCCTCACTGAGTCGAGACGCAACTGCACTCTGTGGCCACGGCCGCCGAAGTCACGATTTAACTCCTCTACGGTGAGGAATATGCCCTCACTGCGAGCACCCGGGCACCCGTCATTGATTGCATTACCTTTACTCACGCCTACAATCTTTCGTTTGGCATCAGTGAGCCATCCGTTTGAAGCTTGCCAGAAGGGTACGAGACTGTCTGATAGATCGATGCCTTCTGCCGCAGAAGAGATACCACTGACTACTACTCTTCGACCGGCCAGGATATCACCAAGCTCCACGATTTTTTGTCGCTCTTGTTGCCTCGCCGCTGCTTCGTACTCGGCCGATCGAGCGAGCAGTGTGGCCGCTTGCTCGCGTAACTCTGCCGCGCGTTGGCGTGGTTCATCAAGTGACTGTTTGAGCTCTTCGAAGAAGCCTTTTATCTGCGACAACTCGTTCACCTCAGGTTGCGACTCGCCGACACGTTCATTCGTACTGACCATATGTATCTCCAATTAGTACCTACCATTATGTCGGCACGGCCATGAAACGCAAGCGTAAGTATGTTCTGTGGATCTGTTATCCCAGTGCGGTATACGCAGAGTTGAAGTGGTGACTACTTTTTCTTCGTCACCCATCGATAGATGAGCATGAGGAGTGAGGCGGCAAAAATAGCTAAGCTGACGTATTGCAGTGCGATGCCAATCGAAACATTTGTGCTTGCTTGGCTTTGCGCGAGGCAGTCGATAGTTGTGCAGCTGTAAATGTCTTGTATCGAGAGGATAGTAATGAATCTAATCATGAATGTAGTGATAAGCGAAATAGCAGCGATGAGTGCTAAGTGTTTTTTCGTCAGATGCATGTTTAGAGTATAGCAAATACGCTAGCTGCCTAGATGGCGTCATAGGTCGCGCCATCTAGGTGTATTGACTAATGTAAGGTGAACAGGTGGCGGCTTCGCTACTTAAGGTTTTCCCACGCTTCGGTGAGATTCTCTGCGACATGGTCCATGTCGGTACGCTGCGTGTGTGGATGAGTAGGGATAACTCGCAATACTTTGCGCGGGACGTTGTCGACGCGGAAGCGTGTATTGGAGACACGCACGCCGTTGTTTTTGAGCACTTCGCAGAGGTGGTCGGACTTCTTATCGAGTTCCGCAATGTCATCACCTTTAGGAATCAGATTTACTGTATTGAGCTCAGGCTCGAGGAGCAGCTCAAAGGGACCATCTTGTTCGCGGATGATAGATGCGAAATACTCTGCCATATCAAGTGTATGATTGAGTACGGTTCGGTAGCCCTCGACTCCGAGCTCTTGTGCCGAGTAGTAGGTAGAAGCCGCAGAGTAGCCGCCCATTGAACCCTCAAGCTTGCGCTGTCCGTTGTTGAGCGGATTCCTAATGTCAGGGATTGTGTACCGGCTTCCATTCGTATCTCCAGCTTGCTCGTCTTGCCACATATAGCCATCGCCGTAGGAGTTGAAGTTCGCAATTCTGTTATGTTCGCGATAATCGCGGAAGAAGATTGCACCTGCATTGTAAGGGATGTACATATATTTGTGAGGATCGCAGGTTACTGAGTCGGCTCGGGACATACCGTCGAACAAATGCTCGCGTCGGCTGAGTACATATGGTGCACCGTATGCACCGTCAACATGGAGGTATACTCCTAGTTCGTCTGTGATATTGGCAATGGCATTAAGGTCATCGACGAGGCCAGTCTCAGTTTCTCCTGCGAGTGCAACAACGGCCATAACTCCGTGCTTGCCGAACTCCTTGCGTAGTCCGATAATCTTGTCGCGGAGCTTCTCGGGGTCGATCTTGTAACCGCCCTCAACGTGATCGACGTATCCAGTCTTGATTAAGTCGCCTGGCGCTAGGGTACGTGCGCTCTTGTAGACCGAGTAGTGTGCCATCGGACTTGTGAGTACATGGGTTGGTGTAGTACCATTCCATCCTTGTGACTCGAGTCGCTCACGTGCGACGGCAAGTGCGTGTAGGTTTGCAGATGTACCGCCAGTGACGATTGAGCCTGAACCTTTTGTCGAAGATGCGCGTAGGTCATTGAGTGTCTTCAGGCCAGCTAGAGAAGTTGTACCCTCCATATCGTATCCGACAATCTCACGCCCGATCCAGGTGATAGCCTCTTTCTCAAGCTCTGTATCATAAGGTGAGACAGCACTGATAATACCGTTATGATTATCAAATGTGCCAGCGAAGTTTCCTAGCAGTGCGGGAATATTATCGGTCGGAAGTAGTTGGTCAACGGCGAGGCCGTCGAATAGTCGACCGTTCTCTCTACGCTCTGTGACCATCTGCTTGATGAAGTCATATTTATCAGGTATGATACTTGCACCTTCTGCTCCGCCCATGCCCATAATAAGAAAATACGCCTGCACGGCGAACTCTTGTAGATTTGATCCATCGGGATTAATAAAAAACCTGTCTTTGAATATCTCGAACGATTCAGACGAACCGATTTGGTTCCTCTCTGCCATGATGTCTCCCTTTGAATGTCATTACAACTGTTATTAGCTTGAATTGTAATCTAAGATACTACAATATACAAGCATAAAATGCAAAAAATAGTTACTACCCCTGTTAGGCTATTCTTAGTTTGGCGAAGCCATTCACGATCATCTCAGTCTGGTGTCTATTGAGTTGTGGGTCGACGCAGCCTTCATGTGTGGGTGTTTGGTGGATTGTTTCAACACATTCGCGCCGGTCCTTCGCAGTTGTTTCCAGGTGGAGTCCGTTCAATGGGGTATGATGATGGGCGCACACAGCGTAAAGCTGTTCGATTTCTGCTGAGATTCTTTCTGTGGCGCGAATCTTAACTCCATCAGCACGGTGGATGGTGCTGCCGTGGATATCATAAAGGATAATAGGGGACTCTTCTATATCGACAATATCCTTCACTATCCGGTTTAGGTCATCGCGATGCTCAAGCCCAACGCGGAGCATCCAGGCAATTTTGCCAAGCTGTCGACTTGGGTTAAGCAGTCCGGAGAGGTCTTCAAGATGTTTACGAGTCGTCTCCTTGCCAACTTTTACACCCACAGGGTTCTCAATACCTGAGAGCAGCTCGACCTGGAGTGAGTCTGGGCTATTAGTGCGGACTCCCACCCACGGAAGGTCGGCAGAGAGGAGATAACGCTTCCCATCTTCACCTTCGCTAATGAACGCGTGCTCATAGTAGAGATTGAGTGCTTCGTGCGCGGCGGGGATGTGATTGCCCAATGTTGCGGTGAGATTCCGTTCGAGTACGAGAGCCTGCATCGCCGCATCGACGAGCTTTTGTGGATCTGCCTGACGAGCAGTATGATCGGGTGAATTAATTGAATCACCCATGTATGATTGGACGACGACACCGTCGACTGTTTCGTGTGCCGAACTGCGCGGCTTAGTATTTTGGCCACGGCCACGATGAATATGGAGTACGTCTCCTCCGAGCAGGGAGCTGTCAATGAGTGATAAGCTACTCACGCAATCGCGAGTCGGCGCCGCTGCGCTGAGCGGGTCCACGACAAGCTCTGAACAGTTGCCGGTGATGACTATAGGAGTTTCGTCGGCGCCGCTTGCGATGCGCGCAAGCTTATTCGACAGGTTACGAATATGATCGGGTGTTGTCACTCCATCGACTGTATCAAGTATCGTCGCGATTGATTCAGCGAGCGCGTGTTCATCGCCGTAGGTTACCTGGTAATCATGGGCATACGTCGTATCACGTAGTCCTGCTATGATTTGATGCGCGCGCGTATATTTGTCCATTACTCATTGCTCCTTTGATTCAAAAACCGCCTCGTGATGTCGCGAGGCGGTTTGGTTGCTTATGATTTCAGTTTATTCCAGCACCAACTCCGTCTCTTCGACGTAGAAAAATCCTGTAAATGAAAAACTTTGTCTCACCATATTGGATACATAGTATCATAGCACCTATATCGCGTCAAATCGCAGGAGCGTAGGCGCCGAGTATATGATATGATTTCGTGTATTGCTCGAGGCCTTCGATGAGCTGTCTCTCCTCAAGGCCGGCAGGTAGTATGAGGTCGACGTAGAATATATATTCGAATGGTCTCTCAACTAACGGTCTTGACTCAATCTTCGTAAGATTTATCTGCTGATTGGTAAAATACATGAGCACTTCGCTGAGGCTACCAACTCGGTGAGGCAGGCTGAATGACAGTGAGCACTTATTTGCCTGCTCACTTATAGACGAACTATCTTTTGCAACAACAAAGAATCTAGTAAAGTTCTTGTCGTTATCCTCGATGTTTTTTGCAAGTATTCGAAGCTGCCACAGGTCAGCATTGCCGGGATGGGCGATGGCAGCCCATGGTTTATCTTCTGCGTGCTCGGCGATGAACTTCGCGGCGGTCGCTGTATCATCATAAGGATTGAGGTGCATTGATGGGTGCGCGCGGAGAAACTTATCGCACTGCTCAAGCGCTTTTTGGTGTGAATAGACTTCTGTGACATCGTCTGCGGAGGCACTAGGGAAGGAGTGGTTTACGAGCAGCGCGTGTTCAATCCGTAAGGATACTTCTCCGACGAGGGAAAGCCCGCATTCAGTTAAGAGATCGTAGTTCTCGTAAATCGAACCAGCGAGTGTATTCTCGATGGGGACTACACCATACGCGGTCTTTCCATCTCTGACGGATTCAAACACATCGCGAAACCGACTGCATGATATGAAATCACAAGATGCGTCAAAATACTTTTGCGCCGCGAGGTAAGTAAAAGACCCTTTTGTGCCAAAGAATGCAATTGATACATCTGCCATATAATTCTCCTCACTCTTTCTGCCACGTATTATATACTACATACTATGGCGACATCCACACCAGACTATTCATTGACAATGTATACTCACCTCCACTCGTTGCGACGTGCGACTATTTCTGGGATAGACGGCTCGCTGCCACTGAACAAGCAGAAGAAATATGCGCGGATTACCATGTCAAAGGATAATGCATCATCTTCGGTCGGCTTTCTTCATGCATCCCTCATATGTCTCGATGGAACATACATCGCGCTAGCTGGTCCATCTGGAATAGGTAAGACAACGATTTCAAACTACATAACCGAACACTATGGTGCCGAAGTGATCGCGAATGATTGGGTGGCGGTCGAGTGCGAGGGTGGGCGATATTATGCAAGTGATGTGAATCTCAAGGAAGAGCTCAAGCATTTAGGGCGAGTCGAGCTAGAAGGGGTGTTACTGCTATCTGCAAATGACAAATATCTACGCGACGCATACTCGCCTATTGACTCGGATCTTGAGAATCAACTTCACGATTTGTTTGATGACATGCCGCGAGCTGTTGCGACGAAGTTAGCTCGGTTCTGGATGAAACACATGCGCAGCATTGGTGTTTGCGTGACGGTGCCAACGCGCGACAGTACGCTCGAACATGTCCTGTCCGTCATCGACACACTCGTGTACCGAATTATCAACGAGAAGGAGCGACACAAAGTCGGCATAATTGGTCTTGGGAACGTGGGCTCGCAGCTCGCGAGTGATATAGGCAAACTATCTTACGTTGAGAACGTGTACCTACATAATCGCACACATGCGACTGCGGTTGGTCTTGCACTCGACCTAAACCACGCAAGACATCAAGGCCGGCATGATGTGTATATTGCGACAGATGATATACAACATCTCTTTCGGGAATGTGACCAGGTATTCATCGTTATCGGCAAGAGGTCAAGCCGTAAGAAATTGCTCGGAGTGCCGGAACGGTGGGCAAAGATTATCGCGAACCGCACTGTTATCGAACGTTACGCTCGGATGGCAGGAAGTCTTAAGTACAAAGGCACGGTATTTCTGATTACCAATCCCGTCGACTACTTCACGTACACATTCTATGAGACTGCACATCACTCCTATGATGGCTTTTGTACGTTCCAGGTATATGGAGTAGGTCTCGAGCTTGATTATATGAGAGCGCAATATTATCTGCAGCAGGCAGGGTATACGGCGACATCTGACGAGGTCGAGATCGGAGGAAATCACTCGGGTGAACTGATCTATAAGATACCAGTGAAGGGTAAGGCGAAACACGATATCATCAACCAAGTCATAGATGCTTCGCCAGAAGTGCGCAAGTACGTGCCGCGCACAGTATACGGTCCAGTATCTGCCGCGATGCGAACGTACGAGGCATTCATCAAGGGTGGTCGTTGCCACGTCACGACGATTCGGAAGCAGGCATTCATCGGGGAGGCAAACAAATTTTGTCGACTCGGGGTGACTCGGTCATTGTCGACGCTCCACGGTAAGTCGTATCAAATGCATGTTGAATCGAATCGAAGACGAATTGCACTGTTGGCGAAAGTGGGGATTCGTCGTGACGCAAAGTGATCTCAGATAGTCTACCGCAAGACAGGCTCCACTGGTATAATAACCACAAGATTGAAAGAGGTATAAATGAAGATTGGTATTATTGGTTTCGGTGCATTCGGTACGTTTATTTCATCAATACTTGAACCGTATGGCACAATGTATGCCTATGACCCCTCGAGTGATATCGATTCATCGAGTGTCGCGCCAATGCAGCTCGACGATGTCGGGCAGATTGACATTCTCATCCTCTCGATTCCTCTGAGCGAATACGAGAAAACGCTTGTTGCAATCAAGCCACTTCTGCGTCCGGACACTCTCGTTGTCGATGTATGTTCGGTCAAGGTGAAGTCTCGTGATGTGATGCTTCGTATCCTTGAAGGACACGAAAATATCTTAGTGTGTCATCCACTCTTTGGGCCGCAGACAGTGAAGAACGGCCTAGACCTAACTGGGCACGATATTATCGTCACGAACATAGTAGGTGGTGTCGCAGAGCAATGTGTGGAGTTCTTTGATACTACGCTTAAACTACGAGTGCACAAGATTTCTGCCGAAGAACATGACCGCGTTATGGCATACGTCCACGTTCTCACGTTTTTTGTCGCTCGAGGTTTGGGAAACATGCATATCGCCGATATGCCCTTCAAGACTCCGTCATACGACATGATTACTGCACTCACTAACTTTGATGCGAAACATACTAATGAGCTCTTCATGACAATTCAAGAAGGAAACCCATATGCAGACGTAGTACGTCGTAAATTATTGGCCTCATTCGAAGATCTTGAGAACGAACTAATTGTAGAAAAGGAGAAATAATAATGCAGCAGCTTCCCGAAGCGAATGACTCTATCAAAGCGCTCCAGCCCTATCGTGCCGGTACGCCGATTGCCGAGATTGCTCGTACTTACGGCATGCCCGAGTCGGATATTAGTAAACTAGCGTCCAACGAGAATCCTCGGGGACCTGGTAAGTCGGCACTTGATGCTGTCGCACAAGGTACCTCGAGTCTTCGACTTTATCCTGACACGTATGATTTTGTGCATACGATTGCCGCTCACCACAATGTCTCGCCAGAGCAAGTTGTTGTCGGCAATGGCTCAAATGACATACTTGATCTCATTGCCCGCACCTACCTTGGGCTAGATGACGAAACAATTATGTATGAGCACTCGTTTCTTATCTATAAGCTTGTGTCGACGGCAGCGGGAGCAACCATCATCGAGACGAAGGCAAAGGATTTCGGCTACGATCTGCGGGCATTGCAGGATGCGATTTCTGATAAAACTCGAGTCATTTGGATCGATAATCCGAACAACCCAACAGGTACGTTTATCCATCATGACAAGTTAACGCAGTTTCTCTCAAGTGTTCCGCCGCGAGTACTTGTCGTGCTCGATGAAGCATATTGGGATTATTTGCCAGACGCACAAAGGATTGACTCTGTGCGTTGGATTGATGAGTTTCCGAATCTCTGCATCGTACGAACATTCTCAAAAATCCATGGCCTTGCTGCACTACGTATTGGCTATTTGATTGCTCATCCAGAAGTGGCCGAAACGCTTAATCGCTTGCGCCAGCCATTTAATGCGAATTCGTTAGGTCTTGCAGCGGCGACGGCGTCAATCCGTGATACCGACCATATTGCAGACGAAAGAGATGCCAACCAAGCGGCCATTCAGCAGCTCACTAAGGGACTTGATGTGCTCAATCTTGAGTACATTCCTTCACATACGAACTTTGTAACCGTCAAGTTTAAGGACAGTCAGTCAGTGTGCGAGGCACTGCTTCAGCATGGACTCATCGTCCGTCCGATTGCGAATTATGGGCTCGGCGACTATCTTCGAATCACCGCAGGGGCTGAAGGGGAAAATCGAAGACTACTTGACGCGCTCGCAGATGCTATCTAGCATCAATGTGATACCGATGATTGTGGCTATGCTTGCATAGTTTGAAAGTATCACTTATGATACCATATAAATACGATTAGTCCAGAGGAGAGACGTGAGACGCCAGCCCGCATCTGTGTATCATATTACCTCGACAAATAACCTGTCGTGTCTTGGAGAGGGGCTCCGGCCCGATCCGAATAGGGGTGAGGAAAGATGGCGCGAGCTCGAGTATAGGATAGATGCAGAATGTCCTGATTACCTGCGGTCGCAGGGCGTGACTAGAGCAAATTCGGTGTTCGCATATCCAAATGTTGAGATTCCTCATGATATCTATCGGACACGCACGAGTAAGTTAGCGCAGACAGGCTTAAAGCTCGCCACTATTGAGCTGAGGGTTGACCCAACAACTGCATATGTTCTCGACGCGGTACATATCGATATGGGAAGCATGGATGAAGACGACTCATGGTACTATTGGTCCTCTGCGATTACACTCGAGCAATTTCTCGCTGAGTTTTCGGTTGGCACTAACTGGTCAAGCCGTAGAAGCGAGCGTCTCGTGCATAGTAACTTGCACGCCCCTGACAACTATCGCTTGCCAGAGGTTGTGATTCCTCATGGCGTGGCGCCAGAGCGCATGATGCTCGAATCAATCAGTGAGTATGACGTATCAACTGGCAGATGGTGAGATGGTCTTTGTCCTAAGGTAATGGTCCATGATCACGATAGCTGTCATCGCATCAACAACCGGTACGGCGCGCGGCAAGACGCAAGGATCGTGTCGCCCGTGAGCTTCGACCGTGGTTGGTTTGCCATCGATGCCGACAGTATCTTGTGCTTTGCGTATCGTTGAGACAGGTTTGAATGCAACTCGGAAATGAATAGGCTGACCGTTTGTAATCCCGCCCAGTGTGCCACCCGCATGATTCGTGAGTGTGTGGAGCGACCCACCTTCTACGGAGAATACGTCATTGTGCTGGCTACCACGCATCTTTGTGCCTTCAAAGCCACTGCCAATCTCGAAGCCTTTCACAGCATTGATGCTTACCATTGCTTTTGCAAGATCGGCGCTAATCTTATCGAACACTGGCTCACCGAGACCAACCGGAACGTTACGCACATATGCCTGAATTACTCCGCCGATTGAGTCGCCGTCGTCCCTCACCGTCTGTATGAGAGATATCATTTTATCGGCAACTTTTTTGTCAGGACAGCGTACGATGGTCCGCTCGACATCCTTTTCGTGTACAGAAGCAGGGTCAATGTCAGTAACAATATCTCCGACGCTACGAACATAACTAACGATTTCGATACCTAGTATCTGCGAGAGGTACTTTTTTGCGACCGCACCTGCGGCAACACGGGCAAGCGTTTCGCGCGCCGACGCGCGTCCACTACCATGCCAATCGCGGATACCGTATTTTTCAGTGTAAGTGAAGTCTGCGTGGCCAGGGCGGTAGAGGTCCTTTAAGTTTGCATAATCGCGGGGCCGTGCATCTTTGTTGTAGGCAAGTAGCATGATTGGCGTACCTGTTGTTTTGCCGTTAAACACGCCTGACATGATATGGATTTCATCTGTCTCTGCACGGGGGGTAGTGATCTCGCTTTGACCTGGCTTGCGTCGATCGAGTTCTTTCTGGATGTCGCTTTCGTTGAGCTCTAGGCTTGGAGGGCAACCATCGATAATGACGCCAACTGCACCGCCATGCGATTCTCCAAATGTGGTGATACGAAATACCTCACCGAAGCTATTACCGGCCATAGAGCAACTCCTTTGTATGGTTAGATTGTAATACATCAAGTGGTGTCTGGCGGTGAGCTTTGTCATTTGGTCGTGCCAATTTCGCAAGCTCTAACCAGTACGTAGGGAAGGTTTTCTCGACAACTCGAGGGTTTGTTATGCGCATCCCAGGAGTGAGCGTTCCAGCGACAGATAGCGCCATTGCGATACGGTGATCATGGTAGGTATCGATGCTTGCGGCGCGGGGTACTCCACCATAGATAATCAATTCATCTGCAGTTGACTTTGACTTAATGCCCATTTTCTTGAGCTCAGATTCAATTGCCGCAACACGATCAGTTTCTTTCACGCGGAGTGTCCTGATGCCA
>Ga0302286_10003513_pt1 | contig 10595 bp, 3 predicted proteins | sample III_Fen_E2_3_FD_198765 | JGI IMG/M metagenome (GOLD analysis project Ga0302286, IMG submission 198765) | Peat permafrost microbial communities from Stordalen Mire near Abisko, Sweden - III_Fen_E2_3 | ecosystem: Environmental > Terrestrial > Soil > Wetlands > Permafrost | place: Sweden: Abisko...
GTACCCTGCTCACCCCGCTGGGACTGACTTTCAAAAACGTGCTGCGGGTAAAGAGTCTGCGCGAATATTCCGAAACAGGAGTTGACAGCGTTACCATGCGGTTGGAGAGCTACGCGTGGTATGTACGTGGCAACCGTTACCCCGTGTTTGAGACCATCAAGACCGCCACCCAAAAGATAGGCAAAGAGGAGACCGAACACCAGGTAGCTTCCTTCTTCTATCCACCTGCCGACCAGGCCGCCTTGCTGGCCGATACCTCCAACTGGGAGAAAGAGCCTCTGCTCACCGAAGCCCCCACTATTGATCAACTCTTTACCAATTGTAAATTGCTCCCCAACCCCGTGGAGAGCCAACTACGGATAGAGTACGACCTCACACAAGATGTGACCCTTAATTTCTCGGTACATGATGCTTTGGGCTCACCCCGAATCACTACTGCCCCCATACACCGCACAGCAGGCCACTACACTGAAACCCTGCAAATGGGAGGCTTTGCACAGGGAGTCTATCCGCTCTATGTAATGGTGAACGGTGGGGTGAAGACGCTGCATGTGGTGAAGAGGTAAGACCTCCCCTAACACCTCAACCTCATCCGCCCTGCGGGCACCTTCTCCAAGATGGAGAAGGAAATAGGAAATTTTGAATTGGAGGGGAACCTGAGAATTTGATAGATACAAGAACAAGCTACTATTAAAAAGCAAAATATATGAAGCGAATAAAACCAATTTTAGTAAGTGTAACATTCTTTGTGCTAAGTATAAACTTGGCAGCACAGAAACTCCCGATTTCTTTTCCCTCACCGGAAGCTGCTGAATTAGGCAAATACGGACAAGTACCTGTATCTTATTTTAACGGATTACCTGAAATTTCAATACCTCTTTATACTCTTAAATGTAAAGACATAGAAGTCCCTATTTCTTTGAGTTATCATGCAGCAGGGAATAAACCTGACGAACATCCTAGCTGGGTAGGCCTGGGTTGGAACTTAGATGCAGGAGGTATGATTACAAGGATTATTCATGGGAAAAGAGATGAGCTTCGGAAAGAAGATTACAGTCAAGAAGTATCTATAAACGAAATATCGTATACACCCACTCATGATATAGGCTATTATTACAGAGCTGCCGATATGAATACTCCACAATGGGCAGATTCTACTTTTCTAACCCAAGTCATTAATGAATCTTTTTTTATGGATACAGAACCCGATGAATTTATTTATAATTTCAACGGACATTCCGGCAGCTTTTATTTTGTTAGTAATAATGGTCAAATGAAAGTAAAAGTGAAAAGCAAGAGTGGAGACATATTAAAAGTAGAGGTGCAATTCTCCGATAATGGAGGATTACCTTCTTTCTCTCTCTTTGATACTTATGTGGGAGGGGAAACATATAATGTCAACGCTCTAAAAACCTTTCAAAAATTTATTATCACAACCGTTGACGGAAACAAATACGAATTTGGAGGTAGTAATGATAATATTGATTTCACTACATCCTCTAAATTATTTACAACAGCATCTTCATGGCATTTAAGCAAAATAATATCACCCACCGGAAATTATATTGATTTTGAATATGAACGAAAAGGAACTTTGTTTGTTCCGTCAAAAGCTCTCTATAAGTATGAATCCAATTATCATGATAGCAATAATTCAACAAATTGTATTGAAACTGATAATTATAATAACAGTGATGGTAGAGATGGCTTTTCAATGGTACTTGTAAACCCGAAATATTTGAGGAGTATTACAACTTCCAGTCAACAAGAAATATACTTTACATCCTCTCCATCCACTGAATTGAATTATAATTGGAATAGTTTCGACATCTATTCGAAAGACCTCTTATCTATTCTAAACATGACAGATTATCCCGCCATGAAAGCCAGAGACTATATAAATAATTATGCTTACTACGTTAAATTGGATCATATAGAAATTGGAGGTGGAAAAAATATCAAGTTTGCATACACAAATGATCAAAACCAAAGACTTAAACTTTTAGGAATTGCAGAAAGCCCTCTTACTGACCCCAATGGTGCTTCCGGTAATTTGAATGACCCACAAAATATTCTGAAGTATACTTTTAGATACAACACAACTCCTCTTCCTGCATATCTTTCGCGTAAAACGGATAATTGGGGTTTTTATAACAATAAAGATTATTCACTCTCTGATTTTTCTTCATTATATAACTACAGAAGCGCAAATTTCACCTATGCAAAAGCTGAAATATTGGAACGTATTACATATCCTACAGGTGGAGCGACAACTTTTGAATATGAACTACATCAATATTCAAAAATCATGTCAGGGTTAGCACTTAATGCTCCTTTTACTCTTTCTTCATCAAGTGGTGCAGCCGGAGGTTTACGTATTAAAACAATCACAAATTATCCTGACACCACCGATACGAGTAAAAAAGTACAAAAACAGTACTATTACGAAAATGAAAATGGAAGTCAGAGTGGAATACTTTCAGGGATACCTACATACACAGCATCAGGTTCAGAATCAAAACTATATCGATGGAAAGGATGGTTAGGGCTTGTTAATTATCAAGCATCTGCTAATTATACATATAATCAGTATTCTCAAAATTTATTATTGCCTCTATCCACTACAAACGGGCAGCATGTCACTTATTCAAGAGTGAAAGAAGTTGATACCAATGGGGGTTATACCGTGTACCGGTATACCAACCACGAAAACTTTCCCGATGAAGTTCCTTTAGCCCTACTGACATCTTTTGATAATAAGGCATTAATCAATTCTTTTACATCCAAAGAATTGGAGAGAGGATTGCTGAAATCAGTCGAAACATACAATAAGAGCAATCAAATAGTACATAAAACCACTTATGCCTACAATGATTCACCGGACAGATATAATGATTATGTGAAAACAATTGACAAATATTTCTTAGATCCAGGGAAGTGCGATTGCTATTTCTTAAGACTTTCGGCGAATAAGATTTATACGTTTTATCCCTATCTGAAAACAAAAACAGAAACAAATTACTATTATAATAGCAGAACCGATTCGGTTACAAAAACGACAAAGTATAATTACAACGCATATAATTTGCCTTCGTGTGTAACCGAAACCGGTAGCAAATCGGCAGCAGATAGCATGATGTTATTTACCAAATATCCATTCGATATTTCAGCTACGATTTATAATGCGATGTCAAAAAAAATGATGCTTAATTATCCTGTGGAAACAATCAAGTACAGGGGAACAAAAATCACCGGAGGATCGTTATCCACTTATAAACAAGTAATAAACGGCGCCGATACTATGTATCTGCCTGACAAGATGTATGCATTAGAAATCACCACGCCTTCTTCACTATTTACACTTTATGATGGTACAACGATGGATAACCGCTACGGATATCCTAATCTGGAGTTTGTCAATTATGGTACGCATGGAAATATTTATGAAATCAAAGATCGCAAAGGTACCAGCATCTCTTATTTGTGGAGCTATAATTACCAATATCCGATAGCCGAAATTAAAAATGCAACAATAAGTAAAGTTAAGAATGCACTGAACTTAAGCAATATAGACAGTGAACTTTCCGCATTGTCTACTCCGCCAATGAGCAACATCAATCAATTGAGAAGTACCCTTGATTCGGCTTTGGTAAGTACCTATACCTATTTGCCTTACATAGGATTGGAGACAGCTACTGACCCACGAGGTGTGACTACCAACTATACCTATGACACTTTTAATCGACTCTATCTGGCACGTAATGACGATAAAAATATAGTTGCCCGCTATCGTTATGCTTATCAGAATAATCCCGACAATGGTATGGGGGGATATTCATTCACAGCCGAGATGGTAACCGATTTTATCCATTATCATACAGGATCGACAATCCATGCAACAATCAACGCAAGTGGAGGATCTAATGATCTTAGTTATAATTGGTCATTGTTAAGCGGCAGTACCGTCTTAAGTACAAGTAATTCCAATAATTTCAGCTATGCTTGTTTTCAAAATGGTGCACTTACACTGCAATGTATAGTAACCGATAATAACACGGGGCAACAAATAACTTTAACCAAAGCCCTTACCTGTTATCAAGAACTAAGTGCAGTTGTCTCCACAAATGCTTCCTCCTACGTGATTCATGATTCAGGTAGTGCCACAGTATCGGTCAGCGGAGGTTCGGGATCTTATACCTACAATTGGTATTTACTATTAGGATCTACTATCGATAAAACAGGTAGTAACTCTGCTTTCTATTTTTCGTTCACTACAAGTGGAACATACACTTTAAAATGTGTGGTAACCGACAGTGTAACCGGAGAAACCGTTACTCGTACTCAGGTTATTGGTGTCGAAGCGCCTACAATAATTCAATTTTCCAATACTCAAAGCGGCATGGAAGGAGGAGCATACGTCACTACATCCAATATCAGTTATAGTATTGCCGATAGTAATACTACACCTGTTACTTTTGATGTTTCCTACAGTTTCCATGGAGGAGCCTATGGACGTGTTACTATCAATGGAGTTAGGTACTCGTTTGAAGGAGAGTGTATTGAAACCATATCGAATATTTCCGTATCCATGGATACAGAAATCATTTTGGAACTTTACAATCCTCAATATGGAGAGGGTGCCAGCAGCCTGACCCTTACTATATCAGGGGTAGATGCCGGCCACAGCATTGGAGCAAATAATTCAATAGGAGGTTCTCCCCAATAAAAACAACACATTTTACCTGTAAATTATTTTATAACAAACCGCGTCCTTACTTTCGGGACGAGTTACATCTGTTCACAATTAAAAATTATTTTCGGATGAAACCATATTTATATCTTATTTGTATCTTGTTAGGGTGGGAAGCAAGTCATGTATTGTATGCTCAAACTACCACCCAAAACTACATTGTAGTCACCGCACCTTATCAAGAAGTGAGTAATCCCTCAGCTTTGGTTGACGATAACTCTGCACTTGCCAATTCCAACACCACCATCGGCTATTTTGATGGGCTGGGCAGGCCGATACAAACGGTACAGAAGACTATTACCCCTACCGGCCTTGACTTGGTATCAGGCATTATGTATGACAGCTTCGGGCGCGATTCACTCAAATGGTTGCCGGGAGCAGCCGCTTCGGGCAATAACGGAGCTTATGTCTCCAATTTTACTTCTAAAGCTATCAACACCAATGGAGGTGATACCAAGCCCTATGCCACCAATGAATACGAAGCCTCGCCATTGAATCGCACCACCGGACAGTATGGTCCGGGTGCAGATTGGTATAACAATAGCAAAAAGAAAAAAGTGGAATATACCACCAACGGTTCGGATGTAAAACTGTATGCTGTAAGTGGAACAAAGTTAATCTGTAGCGGGACTTATCCCGTAGCATCTCTCTACGGACAGAAGACTACCGACGAAGATGGAAAATGGGTGGAAGAGTTTACTGATAAGCAAGGGCGCAAGGTGCTGAGCCATACGGTCAACAACAATGAAAACTATGATACCTACTACGTGTACGACGACCTTGATAACCTGCGCTACGTAATACCTCCAATGGCATCGGAGCAGATGGGTACCAATACTACCGGCTTTGATGAATTGACCGGATCATGGCTCGACCTCTACGGCTATATCTATCATTACGATAGGCGCAATCGATGCATAGAGAAAAAGCTCCCTGGAGCTGATTATATCTATATGACCTATGATCTTGCCGACCGATTGGTAGCCTCTCAGGATGGCAACCAGCGAATCAAAGGGCAATGGACGGTAAATAAATACGATGTGTTCGGGCGGTTGCTCTACAGCGGCCTGGTAACCGATACCCGCACCGGAAGTCAAATGGCTTCCGACTGTGCCACGCAGCTCTTTACCGAAAGCTTTAGCAGTAGTGGTACAATAGCCGGTTACTCTAACACGGTTGCCTTTACCTACATTGCCCTACTTACCGTAAACTATTACGATAAGTACGACTTCTTGCCCTTATACAATCCGGGTAATATCCTCACCAATGCCACGCCACCCGCTGGATATACGCCACCCGATGCTACACCATCTAATCCGGCGTATGCCAAGACCCTGCTTACAGGCACACGGGTTTATCATCTGGATAATCCATTGTTATTTGAGGCTACAGCTCTCTATTACGACAAATACGGACGTGTGGTACAAACTCGTGCCACCAACCATTTGGGTGGCTATGACGTGGCATATAATGCATTAGACTTTACCGGCAAACCGACCGCGACCAAGAAGGTGCATGGAAAAACACTTACTACTACCGACATCACAGAGGTATATGGCTATACCTACGACAAAGCACAGCGGCTGCTTACTATGACGCATAGCCTGAATGGTGCAACACCTGTCACTTTAGCTACGAACAGCTACGATGCACTGGGACGGCTCACCTCCAAAGCCCGCCAAAATGGGGCTGAAGCGGTAAACTACAGCTACAACATTCGTAGCTGGGTCACAATCATCCAAAAGGGAGGGGGATGGAAAGAACAGTTGTTTTATCAGGACGATCCCACCAATCCCCTCTACAACGGCAATATAGCCCGAAGCACTTGGACATATCCCATAAGAAGAACAGAAACCAGAGGTTATATATATACCTATGACGCACTGAACCGTCTGACACAAGCCAACTATTATGGGTTATACAACGGGATTATCCACGGTCAACATGTAAGAGATGAGTATTTCTCCTACGACAAAATGGGTAATGTGATGAGTATTCAACGTAAAAATAAAGGATCGCTTATTGACGACCTGACTTTTTATTACACAGGGAATCAGTTGCTAAAAGTGGATGATAACGTTAAAAACTCATATCCTTCCTATTATCTGACCGAATATACCAACTATTCTACCGGTATAAACAAGGATTTCATCTACGATGCCAATGGAAATTTAACAGCAGATTTGGATAAAGACATAGTGACAATCCGATATAATGTATTAAATTTGCCGGATGTAATTCAGTTTCGCAATGGCAATCAGGTTATAAACAGCTATGATGCAACAGGTAAAAAACCGCGTACCCGGTATTACACTACGATGATTACCGTGAATGTACCGGTGGGTACTATCCACGGCGATTACAGCACAAGTGAAGCTTCCCTGCGGCTGGATGATTATTTCGGGAATATATTGTACGAGAACGGCACGAGCGAAAGTAACCATCCGCTCACCAAGGTGCTCACCCCCGAAGGTTATATCGACTATTCAAACGGGAATAGATACTGCTATTACCTGAAAGATCATCTGGGAAGCATCCGGGAGGTTACTTCCTACCAAGGAAATATAGGTACAAAAATACAAGATACACAATATTACCCTTCGGGAACACCTTTTGAACAGAGCCATGGAATCGGCGAACAGCCCTACAAGTTTACCGGTAAAGAGTTTATTACCATGCATGGCCTGAATTGGCAAGACTATGGTGCCCGCTGGCTGGATAATGTAAGGATGCAGTGGACAACCTTGGATCCACTTTGCGAAAAATATTATGCCATTAGTCCATATACTTATTGCGCAGATGATCCGATCAGATTGATTGATCCGAATGGAAAAGAAATATGGATTGCTTATGTTGTTGTGAAAGATGGAAAAAAGGCAATAGAAACTTATCAATACAAAAATAATAGGTTATATGATAGTAATGGGAAAGAATATAAAGGGAAAAACAGTTATTTAAATACTGTCAAAAATCAACTTAATCAACTAAAAAAAGACAATTGGGAAGTGGGGGATATGATTAGCAAGTTGGAAACAAATGAATATAAGAATACTATTACTAATATTTCTGACAAAGTAAAAGATGATGCAAGAAAGAATGAAAATGCAACGGTTCCTTATAATAGTTGGGGCACTTTATTCAAGATAGGCTACAACACAGAGATTCAATATGACCCATATTCTACAAAAGGAACGAAACCAGAAGAAATACCTAAACACGGAACAAGAAACTCGAGAGTAGGATTAGTACATGAACTGTCACACGCTGAAGATGAAAATGCTGGCGGATATATGAATTCTCTTGTAAAATTGAATAATGGTCAAGAAGAAACAAGAGGAGAAAAAAAAGCAAGACATATTGAAAATCTTATTAGGGATGTAACGAAAGATCCAAAAGTAGCTGAATAACTATGAAAAAAAAGCATATTAAATATAGCATTTTTGTATTTATATTGATTGTTTGTTGCTTATTTTTTGTCAAATTCCAAGCAGTTTATTATTCTAAAAACATAAATATTTCCAATCTGAAATGTGGAGTTTCTACATCAAGTTATTATGTCAGTCTAAATATAAAGAACAAACAAAATAGAGCATTAATAGTATGTCCTAACAATATACTATTTGACAGACTGAAAAAGGAAAAGTATTTTTCTGTTTCACTACAATGCATCTATGTGTATTATGTTGGAAGCAAAATTTTAAATAATAGCTACGTAGAGTTTGGGGATTCTATTTATAATGATTTTAGATATGATATTGTAGATACAACAATAGTACGCCAATTAGATAAAAAGAATTTATTTAATGATACTACTTATGTCAAAGATGGATTCGTTAATTTCAATTTGAATCCGAAAATACAAAAAGCTGTAATCTATTCATTATTAAAACAAAATATACAGTGCTTACATAATTGTGAAGGAGGTACTGTTTCTGTTTTGAAAGATTGGTGATGTGGGGGAATGTATCAGAAGTGTTGGCTCGCTAACAAATTGCTAAAATAGAGCGATATAGCAAAATTTAAGATAGTAACAGCAGGCAAAACTACCTGCTGTTACTATCTTTAAAGCCTACAAACAATCTAAAGGCAATTGGGAAGTGGGGGATATGATTAGCAAGTTGGAATGCTGTTCTGGTCTGTCCATTCGGATATGTAGCAGTCGGTTGTTGCGGCGGATCTGCGATCCGCCGTCGCAATGGAGTATAAGGATCTGTGATCCGACACAGGACAAGTATCTGAACAAAAGGAAGTAGCGGATTATAAATCCTGATATTCTAAGCCCCCGGATTGCAAATCCGGGGGGACGGTCTGGCAAACGACAGCCGCACCGGAAATCAAATGGCCTCCGACTGTGCTACGCAGCTCTTTACCGAAAGCTTTAGCAGTAGTGGTGCAATAGCCGGTTATTCTAACACGGTTGCCTTTACCTACATTGCCTTGCTTACCGTAAACTATTACGATAATTACGACTTCTTGCCCTTATACAATCCGGGTAACATCCTCACCAATGCCACGCCACCTGCTGGATATACCCCTCCCGCTGCCACACCCTCAGCTCCAGCGTATGCTAAGACCCTGCTTACCGGCACAAGGGTATATCATCTGGATAATCCATTACTATTTGAGGCTACAACCCTCTATTACGACAAATATGGCCGTGTAGTACAAACTCGTGCCACCAACCATTTGGGTGGCTATGACGTGGCATATAATGCATTAGACTTTACCGGCAAACCAACCGCGACCCAAAAGGTGCATGGAAAAACACTTACGACTACCGACATCACGGAAGTATATGGCTATACCTACGATAATGCGCAACGGCTACTTACCACCACCCACCAACTCAATGGCGGAGCTGTGGTGACATTGGCAAGCAACACCTACGATGACTTAGGTCGGGTACAGACCAAAACCGTGGGTGGCACGCTTGATGCGACCAACTACAGCTACAATATTCGCAGCTGGGTAACCGGCATCACAGGGAGCAGGTTTACGGAGAATCTTTGCTATAACCAAAACACGGCAGGACTGTCTTCGTTTAATGCTTGTTATAATGGAAATATAGCCGCAATGCAGTGGAGCATTCCTGCCGATAATATCGGTAGTAACCGGATTTACACATTCGGGTACGATGGACTGAACCGCTTGACAGACTCTTTTTACCGTCAGCGCTCAGGTACCGGCGATGTGCCGGGCACTATCGATCGCTATACTGAGCAATTTACCTACGATAAGATGGGAAACATCACGCATCTTTATCGTACTGACTTTGATAACGTAGATTTCAATTATAACGGGAACCAGCTGAAAACGGTGAATGAGAATGCTATCGACGATTGCTACTATGGCGATGAAGAGTATTTCGATTATGCAGCCGGAGTCGATTGTAGGGCGTATGATAAAAATGGCAATGTCACCTACGATTATAATAGTGGTAGTTATGGTGTTTGGGGAATTCGTTATAATGCACTAAATTTGCCCAATGCAATTCAGTTTTACGAGGGACATCAAATGCTCTATACCTATTCAGCTGCGGGCACAAAGCTAAAAGTAGTGGATAAAACTGCCCCCGACGGTGTAACGATGCCGGTATCGGATTTGAATACTATTATGTCAAATCCTTCGGTAGCTTCCACCACCGCAACTGACTACGTAGGTAACTACATTTATGAGACAGACAATAGTGGCACAAGATCGCTGTCAATGATACTGTTACCCGAAGGTTACTGGCAAGGCGGACATTACCATTACTACCTCAAAGACCATTTGGGAAGTAATCGTGTGGTATTAAGGGACGACAATTCGATATTAGAGCGAAACCATTACTATCCTTCGGGTGCCC
>Ga0302286_10003515_pt1 | contig 10595 bp, 5 predicted proteins | sample III_Fen_E2_3_FD_198765 | JGI IMG/M metagenome (GOLD analysis project Ga0302286, IMG submission 198765) | Peat permafrost microbial communities from Stordalen Mire near Abisko, Sweden - III_Fen_E2_3 | ecosystem: Environmental > Terrestrial > Soil > Wetlands > Permafrost | place: Sweden: Abisko...
ATGTGCTAATTTTCCTCTGAGTCTAGCGATAACTTTATCGGCAGAAATTTTACGCTCTGATAAAGGCTTTAGACTAATGAACATTCGCCCACTATTGGCCTGTTGTCCCCCTGTGTAGGCAATGACATTTTCAATGGCAGGATCGGCCTTGACAATGGATACAAACGTATTGAGTTTTTGAGACATAGCTTGAAATGAGATAGATTGATCCCCTTGAATACTGCCCATAATACGCCCTGTATCTTGTTGGGGGAAAAACCCTTTAGGGATGATGATGTATAAAGCAATGGTGATGCCAATAGTAGTAAAAAAGAGGGCGAGCATCAGCTTTGAATGACGAATAGCCCATGCTAAAGAGTGTTCGTACGCTTTTAGAATTTTATTAAACACCCTTTCGTTGAGATCCGATAAATGGCCTTGTTTTTTCACAGGAGGTTTGAGTAAATAGGCGCACATCATCGGTGTTGTCGTGAGTGAAATAATCAGTGAAATGATAATGGCGATGGAGAGTACAATCGCAAATTCTCTAAACAAACGTCCTATAATACCTCCCATCAGTAAAATGGGTAAGAAGACAGCAATCAACGATAAGCTCATCGACAAGACCGTAAATCCCACCTCTTTACTTCCCACAAGCGCGGCTTCAAAAGCACTTAAGCCTTCTTCCATTTTTTTAGAGATGTTTTCCAAAACGACGATGGCATCGTCCACAACAAATCCTGTTGCGATCGTCAATGCCATTAACGAGAGGTTATCAAGGCTGTAACCCAGCAAGTACATGATGGCAAATGTCCCTATCAGGGAAGCAGGAACAGCGACACTGGGGATTAACGCCGCACGCCAATTGCGCAAAAATAAAAAGACGACGGCAATCACAAGAAAAAGGGAAATAATAAGCGTTCTCTCGACTTCATGAAGTGAAGCGCGAATGGTCGGTGTTCTATCCATCGCAATTTGTAAATCAATCCCTTGAGGAATGGATGAAGAGAGCAATGGAAGCGTACTGATAACAGAATCGACGGTTTGGATAATATTGGCATTGGGTTGACGAAATAAGATGAGTAGAACCGAAGGTTTGCCGTTGGCAGAACCTGCATTGTGTAAATCTTGATTTGAATCGACCACCGTTGCAACATCTTTGAGTAAAATAGGCGCGCCATTATGATACGAGACGATAAGTGGCCTATAATCAGCGGCTTTTTTGGCTTGATCGTTCGCCCCTATTTGCCAATGGTGTTCAGCATCTTCTACCGTGCCTTTGGGTCGATTGGCATTGGTGGCACTAATGGTTGTACGTAGTGTTTCAAAACTAATACCATAATGATTGAGGCTTGAGGGATTGACTTCAACGCGTACCGCTGGCAGTGAGCTCCCTCCTACAGTGACTTGACCGATGCCATCGATTTGCGAAAGTTTTTGCGCTAAAACCGTTGAAGCCGCATCATACATTTGCGCTTGTGTTAGGGTGTCAGATGTCATGGACAGAATCAGTATGGGAGCATCCGCTGGGTTTACTTTTCGATAGGTTGGATTACTGAGCATGCCTGTGGGCAAGAGCGATAAAGAGGCATTAATCGCTGCTTGAACATCGCGTGCAGCCCCATCGATGTTGCGATCTAAATCAAATTGCAATGTGATACGAGTAGAACCCATAGAGCTTGATGAGGTCATTTCTGTTACGCCAGCGATACGCCCAAGACTACGCTCCATGGGTGTTGCAACCGTGGCTGCCATTGTTTCAGGACTAGCACCTGGTAAAGAGGCGGAAATCGAAATTGTTGGAAAAGCAACTTGCGGTAGAGGAGAAACAGGAAGCAATCCAAACGCAAGGGTGCCCGCCAAAACAATACCGATGGTTAGCAACGTTGTCGCTACGTGTCTTACAATAAAAGGGGCACTGAGATGCATGATTAATGCTTTACATGTAAATGTTTGAATCGAGTAGCCAAACGATCAAAAAAGAGATAAATCACCGGTGTTGTGAACAGAGTTAATACTTGACTCACCATCAAGCCTCCTACCATCACAAGTCCTAATGGATGCCTTAATTCTGAGCCCACACCTGTTCCAACCATCAATGGAATTGCAGCAAAAAGTGCTGCTAATGTGGTCATTAAAATAGGTCTGAAGCGCAATAAACAGGCTTGGTAGATGGCGTCTCGTGGCGATTGCCCTTGGTGCCGCTCCGCTTCAAGGGCAAAATCAATCATCATAATGGCGTTCTTTTTGACAATACCAATCAATAAAATAATACCAATGATCGCGATAATATCCAAATCATTTTTAGTCAATAAGAGCATCAAAAGTGCTCCCACACCTGCGGAAGGAAGCGTTGAGAGAATGGTGAGAGGATGAATGTAACTTTCATATAAAACACCCAAAACGATATACATGGTCACAATGGCTGCTAGAATGAGCAGAAGTGTATTGGTGAGTGATTTTTGAAATGCCGCCGCTGCTCCTTGAAAGCGTAATTCCATGCTAGGGGGTAACTGAAGTGCGTCTTTTTGCTGTTGGATCGCCTCTGTTGCATCGCCTAAAGAGTAATGAGGCGCTAGGTTAAATGAAATGGTTGTGGTCGGAAATTGATCCAGATGATTGATGACTAAAGGTGTTTGTCGCTCGCTGATATGGGCGATAGCACTGAGTGGAATGGTAGCGCCAGTGCTACTCGTGACATAAAGATTTTCAAGGGCACTTGGCCCCATTTGATAACGAGGTTCTACTTCTAAGATAACGCGATATTGACTGGTTTGTGTGTAAATGGTTGAGACTAAACGCTGCCCAAACGCATTGTAAAGTGCTGCATCGATGGCTGCGACGCTAATGCCAAAGCGGCTAGCGGTAGAGCGGTCAATATCGACGTACACTTGGAGTCCTTGATCTTGTTGATCACTGGCAACATCTCTTAATTGCGGAAGTTTATTAAGCGATTCGATGATTTTGGGTATCCATGCTTCAAGATCCTTAGCATTAGCACTCTCTAATGTAAATTGGTATTGTGTTCGACTGACCCTATCTTCGAGGCTAAGGTCTTGAATAGGTTGCATATAAAGGGTAATGCCTTCTACATCATGAAGATGTGCTTGAATCTCTTGAATCACTTCTTGTGCATTTTTTTGACGTGTGGCATGCGGTTTGAGATTGATGAGGATACGTCCGCTATTGAGTGTTGTATTAACACCGTCAACACCGATAAACGAGGAGATACTTTCGATGTTAGGATTTTCTAAAATTTTATCGGCGAGCTCATACTGTTTTTGAGCCATGGCACTAAAAGAAATGGCTTGCGGTGCTTCTGTGATGCCTTGAATAACGCCCGTATCTTGCATAGGGAAGAATCCTTTGGGGACGTATATGTATAACAAAGCGTTTAAAACCATCGTCAAAACGGCAATGGTGAGCATCATTTTTTGACGATCAAGTACCCATGTCAGCATCTTGGCGTAACCTTGAATCATTGAATCAATGATCGCACCACTGTAACGGTAAAATTTCCCTTGTTCATTTATCGGCTTCTTACCTAACAATTTAGCACTCATCATCGGTGTCAATGTTAAGGAGATAAACGCCGAAATCAGGATGGCAACTGCCAGTGTGATGGCAAACTCGCGAAACAGTCTTCCTACGACATCTTGCATAAAAACAAGTGGGATTAAAACAGCCAAAAGAGAGATGGTTAAAGAGATAATCGTAAATCCAATCTGCTTAGAGCCTTTAAGTGCTGCATCTAAGGGATTTTCTCCCTCTTCAATGTACCGCGCAATATTTTCAATCATAACAATGGCATCATCGACAACAAATCCCGTGGCAATCGTTAACGCCATCAGCGTTAAATTGTTTAGACTAAAACCCAAAAGATACATCACGCCAAACGTTCCGATCAAGGAAAGGGGTACGGCGACGCTTGGAATTAAGGTTGCAGGGATATTTCGTAAAAAAACAAAGATGACCATGACCACCAAGATGACGGCTAATATTAGCTCCTGTTTGACATCTTGCACCGATGCACGAATAGTTGTGGTGCGATCTGTGAGTAACGAAACTTCAACAGCATTGGGTAATGATTCTTGCAGTTGTGGGAGTAGTTTTTTGACACGATCAACGACTTCGATGACGTTAGAGCCGGGCTGGCGTTGAATATTGATCAAAATAGCAGGCGTTGTATTTTTCCATGCCGCCAAACGTACATTTTCCGCATCGTCAATGACGGTTGCAACATCGCTAAGGCGAATGGCTCTGCCATTTGTATAGGCGATAATAATATCTCCATACTCTTTGGCAGATTTTAGTTGATCGTTGGCATCGATAGTAGAGGCGTTTTTGGGGCCATCAAATCCACCTTTGGCTTGATTAATGTTAGCACTATTGACAGTGGTTCTTAATGTTTCCAAAGAGATGCCGTAGGCTGATAAAGCTTTTGGATTGACTTGAATACGAACGGCTGGTTTTTGCCCTCCACTTAAACTAACTAAACCGACACCGCTTAATTGTGAAATTTTTTGAGCGATACGCGTATCGACCAAATTTTGTACCACAGGAAGAGGCATGGTTTTAGACGTAACAGCCAGTGTTAAAATAGGTGTATCGGCAGGGTTGACTTTGTTGTAAATTGGAGGAGCGGGCAAGTCGGTTGGTAACATGGATGTAGCGGCGTTGATGGCCGCTTGAACTTCTTGTTCGGCAACATCCAAGGCCAATTTGAGATCAAATTGCAACGTAATAATAGAAGAGCCACCCGAACTGGTGGATAACATTTGATTGAGCCCGGGCATTTGACCAAATTGTCTTTCTAATGGAGCGGTAATCGAAGAGGTGATAACATCAGGACTTGCCCCTGGATAAAGGGTTACGACTTGGATGGTTGGATAATCAACTTCGGGCAATGCTGATAACGAGAGCATCCGATAACCGATACTGCCTGCTAATAAAAGAGCAAGCATCACAAGCGATGTTGCGATAGGTCTTAAAATAAAAATGCGAGAAGGGTTCATTTTTGCGTATCGTTTTTAGTACGAGAAGCTTTTGAAGGAGTTTCTTTAGTCGTATTCATATCAACTTTACTTCCTTCACGTAATTTATCAACACCATCGATGACAACCGTATCATTGAGGTTTAAGCCTTCTTCAATGATCGAATTTCCATTTTGCGTAGAGCTTACTTTAACACGTTGAACACTGACTGTTTGATCTTCTTTGACGTGGTATACAAAAGTGCCTTGTGAGCCATGTTGTATTGCCGCACTTGGAACATACAGTGCATTTTGTTTCGTTGCCACTAAAAGATGAATGTTGACAAATTGATTTGGAAAGAGCTTGGTATCGGAATTATTAAATTCTGCTTTGAACTTTAATGTGCCTGTTGTTGTATCAATTTGATTGTCCATGCTCGCAAGATGACCTTTTGTGATCAATATGGAATCACTTCGATCATACGCTTCAACTTCAAGCGTTTTATTTTCTTGCAAGGCTTGCATGATGGCAGGTACTTTGTCTTCCGGTAATGTGAAGGTGGCTGCAATAGGGTTGATTTGTGCAATCACAGCTAGACCCGTCGTATCGGAGGCGTGAATCATGTTGCCTTTATCAACCAAGCGAAGACCTATACGTCCACTCGTTGGTGCTGTAATCGTGCTGTAGTCTAGTTGCAGTTTGGCACTATCAATAGATGCTTCGTCTACTGTAATCGTGCCTTGGTATTGATGTACAAGTGCATTTTGGGTATCTAAAACTTGTTTGGAAATAGAATCTTGCTGCAAAAGTACTTCATAACGCTTCAGATCAATCAGTGCATTTTCAAGGAGTGCTTGGTCTTTTAATAACTGTCCTTGAGCTTGTTTGAGTTGTACTTCAAAACTTCTTGCGTCAATTTTTGCAAGAACTTCACCTTGTTTAACGGTTTGTCCTTCAGTGAATAAAATATCCATTAACTGCCCATCCACACGACTTTTTACAACAACATTCGATAAAGGGGTTACCGTACCAAGACTTTGAAAAAAGATTTTAATTGCTCCTTGCTGAACGGTGGCCGTTGAAACGGATATCACTCTTGTAGCAAATGCTTTTTTATTCTCACTGCTTGCATTAGACTGACTTTTGAAGAAGGTAAAGTAGCTTGCTATAGCGACAAGAGTGCTTATAATGAGAATAAGAGCCCATTTTTTGGAAGATATTTTTTGAGTTCTGATGGTTTCTGAAGAAGTTGAAAATGACATAAAATTGACCTTTTCGTAAAATAAAGAGTCTTTGACACGCTTTTGCCAAACGAAGAGAAGAGTTTGGTGTATGTGATGGTATTATATCAATGAAATGTTAATTAATTTTAATGAAATATGTAAAAATAATCACCTAACGAACATTACTATTTTATTCCAATGTTGCATCTTGATTGTTCAGTTAGGAGATAAATAAAAGATAATAAAAACGAATGAATTGAATATTAACATGGTACCCTAATATTCCAAAAAGTAGTAAAAAGAAGTTGAAAAGTTTGTTTGAAAGTCCCCAAAATAGGAGTGGTGCGGATAAGAAGACTCGAACTTCCATACCTTGCGGTACCAGATCCTAAGTCTGGCGTGTCTACCAATTTCACCATATCCGCACACAACAGTAGTAAATTTTGCGAAGCTGAAGCTCCGTCTTTAAAGGGTGGTACGCCCTACACGATTCGAACGTGTGACCTACGCCTTAGAAGGGCGTTGCTCTATCCAGCTGAGCTAAGAGCGCATCTTCTCGGTTTAGGTGGTGCGCTCGAAAGGAGTCGAACCTACAACCTACGGATCCGAAGTCCGTTGCTCTATCCAATTGAGCTACGAGCGCATAAAAAACTGCTCTATGGTGTCTAATGGGGTGAGTGATGGGGATCGAACCCACGACCCTCAGAACCACAACCTGATGCTCTAACCGACTGAGCTACACCCACCATCATTTTAAAAATCATAACATGGTCGGGGCGAAAGGATTCGAACCTTCGACCCCCTGGTCCCAAACCAGGTGCGCTGACCAGACTGCGCTACGCCCCGACATTTAAAAAAACCTATTGGTCTTTTTAAGGCTGAAATTCTAGCCAAAATCCAGCCTTTTGTCAAGGAAAAGTTTTTAGCCTTTGTGTGAAAACTCGATCAGTCCCTCAGTTGGTGAACTAGCTGTTGCAAAAGGTTTCTTCGCGATACGTCCGGCAAGGAAGCTTGAACGTCCCGCAAGTACGGCGTATTTCATAGCTTCTGCCATCAAGATAGGGTTCTTTGCTTGCGCAATCGCTGTATTGGTAAGCACGCCATCTGCGCCTATTTCCATTGCAATGGCAGCGTCACTCGCACATCCAATGCCTGCATCGACAATGACAGGAATGTTAACTGCTTCTTTGATGAACAGAACATTGTAACGGTTTTGGATGCCAAGACCACTGCCAATCGGAGACGCCAAAGGCATCACTGCAGCACTTCCCGCATTTTCTAAACGTTTTGCCATGATCGGGTCATCATTGGTATATGTCATAATAGTAAAGCCATCTTTAGCTAAAACTTCACACGCTTTGAGCGTTTCTATCACATCAGGATAGAGCGTTTTTGCCGTATCGCCGATGACTTCAAGCTTAATCAGATCAAGTCCTGTTGCTTCTCTAACCATACGAAAAAGTGTGATGGCATCTTCTGCCGTGGTGCAGCCTGCGGAGTTTGGAAGCAGTTTGATGTCCGTGCCTTTGAAGTAATCCATAAGGTTTTCTTCATTAGGGTTGGTGATGTTCACGCGACGTACGGCGACTGTGATGAGTTTCGAGCCACTCGCGAGTGTTGCATCTTTTGTGGTTTGAAAGTCAGGGTATTTGCCACTTCCGACGATCAAGCGGCTTGCAAATTCAATATTTCCTACTTTGAGGATATCATTCATTTTTCGTCCCTATTGAGTAAATTTTTCACGGTTTCGGGAAGGAGTTCGTGCTCTAAAGCGTGGATTTTGGCTTCAAAATCTTCAAAACTCATCTCTTCAACTTTTTCAAAACAGCGTTGCGCGATGATTTCACCGCCATCGAGCTCTTCACTGACGTAGTGAACACTGATACCAGCGACCTTCATCGGTGAATCAAAGCTCTCTTTTATAGCACTGCCTCCCTTAAAAAGTGGAAGGAGAGACGGATGTAAATTGATCGCTTTAACATGCTCTGTAAAATACGGGGTGAGAAAACGCATAAAGCCAGCCAGCACGGTAAGCTCAGCACCGCTTTTGACAATCGCTTCCACAAGGGCCTCATCGAAGGCCTCACGGCTACCATAAAGCGTGTGATCAATAATGAGAGGTTCTATGCCGTAACTGCGTGATTTTTCGATTCCTGCCACGTTGGGGCGGTTACAAATGGTGGTTACAACTTCAATTTTGCAGTGTTCAAATACTTTCGTGTGAAGAGCCTCCAGTAATTTTTCTAAATTACTGCCCTCTCCACTAAACAAAATAGCAATTTTCTTTATAACCATTTAAGACCTTTACAAATATCAATCGGGGTGAGCGCAAAATTATTACATGTAAACGTACGTGAGACGAGGGCGTGCGCAAGTGAGCCGCTGATCGCCGCATCTTTGGGCGTATAGCCTTGTGCGATGAGGGCGCCTATCATGCCAGACATCACATCGCCACTGCCGCCTTTGGCTAAAGCTTGGGTACCATATGTATTGATAAAAAGCTCGCCATTGTGCGCGATGATGGTGTTGGCACCTTTGAGAACAAGGACGACATGTGGGAACGCAAGGCTGAAGCGTTTGGCGTGCTCAAAGCGGTTTTGTTGGATCATTTCTACGCTGATTTTTTCGTTACATGTAAGTTCTAAAATAGCGCTAAATTCTTTGGGATGCGGTGTCAAAACAACGGGCTTTTTAGAGGCAATAATCTCTACAATAAGCGGATGATGGGATAAAGATGCGTCGATTACTAAGGGTAAAGCATTGGAAAGCAGAAGCGCTCTCAGCGCCTCTTCATCAAAAGGCATTTCTAGTCCCATGCCCGCCACGATGACATTGGCATTTTTAGGCAGTGTTGCACTGTTCATCAAATAAATAGGCAGTTTTTTTGGCTTTTCTCCAATGAGTGTCACCAGTCCTGCACCAAAATGAAACGCTCCCATGCCCGCAAGCTGTGCCGCTCCCTCTTTAGAACCTTGCACAATTGCAACATGCCCAAACGTGCCTTTGTTCGTATTTTTCTTGACGCGAAGGGGTAGTTTAAGATCACTTTCACGTAGCAGGAACATAGAGCTAGGCGTTTCATACTGACTGCGGGGAATGCCTAGGTTAGCAACTTTGATATCGCCTATAGCATCTTTGACGTTGTCGTTTAAAAGACCCAGTTTTAAAGCGCCCATCGTGACGGTTTCGTTAGCGTGAAAGATCGTAGAACTCAGCGTTAAATCATTGAGAATTCCACTGGGAATATCACAGGCAATTTTGTAGCCTTTTCGTGCATTGAGCGTTTCAAGCAGTTTACATGTAAACGCATCCAAAGGACGGTTAAGCCCTGCACCAAAGAGTGCATCGACATACACATCGGCATCTATGAGTTCGTCTACGATAACAACGCCCACTTTTTTTGCGCGCTCGAGTTGGAGTTTTGCAAGCTCAGATTTAAGTTCAAAAGGAAGATAAAGGCTCACATTATACGCGCCATGCAGTAACCGTGCGGCGACAATGCCATCGGCTCCGTTGTTTCCCATGCCACACACAAAGAGCGCACTTTTTTTACATGTAAGCCTTTTTTTCACAGCACGTGCCAAAGCAAGCCCCGCATGTTCCATTAAAATTTCAGGGGTTAATCCAAAGGTTTCATAACATCGCTCATCTAAACTGGCTGTTTCTTCATAGACGTACTGCATCGGTTTCTCCTAACGCTTACGGAAGCTCAGGGCTTCTAAAAGATGCTCGTGCAAGATCGGCTCACTCTGTGCCAAATCGGCGATGGAGCGTGCGATGCGAAGCACCTTGTGAATACTTCTCTGACTCAGTCCCAAACGGCTTTGTGCCATCTCTAAACTCTCACTGGCTTTTGCTTCAAGGGTGCAAAAACGCATCGTGTTGGACTCATCTAACTTGCCATTAAGCTCATTTTGCCCACGCTTTTTTTGCATGACAAACGCTTTTAGTACCTGTTCAAACATCTCACCAGAACTAAGACCTTGCTCTTTAGAACTCTCTTCGCTCATCTGAATGTAAAGATCAATTCTGTCCATAATCGGCTCAGAGATGCGGTTTTTATACCGGTTGATTTCCACTTCGCTACAACGGCATTCATGCGTTTGGCTGAAGAGATTACCGCAAGGACAAGGATTTTGGGCAGCGGCAAAGAGAAATTTGGTTGCGTAGCTCACTTTGGTATTGACCCGTGAGATCAGCACACGATGATCTTCCAGGGGTTCTCTAAGGCTTTCTAAAACGGTTTTGGAAAAGTTGGGAAATTCGTCGAAAAACAAAATGCCATTGTGGGCGAGGGCGATTTCTCCTGCACGACTTTGCGAACTGCCTCCGCCAAAGATGGACGGGCGAGAAGAGGTGTGATGGGGAGCTCTAAAAGGTCTAAGAGGGCTGAGTTCAACGTCCTCTTCTTGGAGCGATT
>Ga0302286_10003516_pt1 | contig 10593 bp, 4 predicted proteins | sample III_Fen_E2_3_FD_198765 | JGI IMG/M metagenome (GOLD analysis project Ga0302286, IMG submission 198765) | Peat permafrost microbial communities from Stordalen Mire near Abisko, Sweden - III_Fen_E2_3 | ecosystem: Environmental > Terrestrial > Soil > Wetlands > Permafrost | place: Sweden: Abisko...
CTCTGTTATTGATTTCTCTTATTATAAGGGTGCCGGTTGAGGATTGGTTGAGGATTGGTTGAGGATTGGTTGAGGGTTCAATGAGGTCTGGCTCTCTCAGTCCTCAACAAATCCTCAACAAATTCACTCCGATTCCACTTTATAGTTAAAACGGAAGTAAGTGAGATTCGGTTGGATTTGGATTAAAAATGAACAAAAACAAGGAAAGAGTTTGAATGATGTTGGTTAAAGATTCGTATAAAATAAGTAGATACTAAAATTTATCCTTTTGCAAAAAATAGTACAGGCAATCTGCAAAATCACAAAATATTGTTACGCAATCAGAATATAACGAAATTGTCATTAATAAAATAGCTGATTTACACTTCCATTGGGACCGCTTATAATAAAATCCGTATAGTTGTATCCTGAAAAGGATCATTTAAGCCACAAACCTGATCCATATTATTGAAGTGTTAAAATAAAGATTTTAAAACGATGGGATTTTTATTTATTTTAAGAAATAAATAGCGAATCATCGAACAATTGCAAAAAATAACGTGTATTTCTGATTACAAATTTCAAATCCTTCCGTCTTATGTATTATTAAGGACATTAAATTTCAATATATCAGTTTCTTTAATTTCAAAGATTACCTGCTATAAGTAATTAAATAATAATAATTAATAATTCAGATCACCGACAGGTAAGTACTTATACGTCAACAAACAGATCATTCAATATCTACGATTACTTATATATTTACCAATTTAAATGAAAAATCCGGCAATCAATTTTAAACACGACATAGAACGTCTTTTTTCAATATTATATGACATTGTGATTACATTATTGGCCGTATATCGTCCTATCGTAAATAGAGTCATTTGAACTTAAGTTTAAACAAATTAACAAACCATAATTTAGTTCCGATCAATATAGTATTTTGCCCGATTTGTATAAAAAAGATTTGATGTTGATGTTCTGGATTACTAAATGATTCTTAGTTTAGTAGTTATTAAAATACGGGGTCACGTTGTTCAACAGGCCATTTAAAATCGGAGAATAATAAAAAAATTAAATCATTCATACTAACTGTCAAAACTAATCATCATGAAAAAAACCACTTTAGGATTATTATTAGCCATGTTTGCTTTTTGTAGTAAGAGCAAAACATAATTTTTAAAGATAAAGAAGCGATCAGCGATCAGTCCGGGGTTATAATGTCACTTTATAATAAATGGAACAAGTCCTGTATTTCTTAGGAAATAAATAAATAAATGCACCATTTTAATTAGATACTTTTTTAATAAATTATATGAAACAATTTTGGTATAGTAGAAGTATGTTGCTAATTGGAACAGCCATGCTGTTGTTTTTTGCATCTTGTGTAGACGGCTTTAAAGATAATGATGTCTTTTCTTCAGGAGTGAAGAATACTACATTAAATTCGCCGGACTCAATTACATTTGCACCCAGTTCAGATGGTGCAACGGTTAAAATTTCCTGGCCTGTAGTATATGGCGCAGGGGGTTATCAGTTGACTTTTTACAAAGTGGACGATCCTGCAAATCCTGTTGCAATTGGTCAAAAAGACCAGGTTGTTGATGGTTGTTCCGTCACCAGGGATTTAGCGGAAGACAGCAAATATAAGGTTGTAATAAAAACGCTTGGTGATAGCACCGCTAATAATAAAGGAGCTTTAAATGCAAAGGAAGCAACTTACAGCACCTTGATGCCAACTACAGCAACCATACCGGCAGGAACGGATTTAGCAGTGTATTTTGCAAGCAATCCGGTTCCAGGTACTACAACCGAGCAGGTTTATCAGTTAGAAACAGGGGGGGCATACACAATGAGTGCTAATGTTCCGCTGGGACTGACAAATGTCACCATCCGTGGAGATAAAGTAAACCATGCAAACGTCAAGATGTCAACAGGTGTCTTTTTAAGCGATGGAGCAGGACTAAAACTGAAATTTTTGAATTTCGATTGCTCCGGATTTACCGGGACTTCTTTCATTACTTTCAACGCAACACAAAATGCAGCCGCATTATCCAATGGATATGTAATTGTAACGGCACCCATTGCCATTCAATCCTGTAAAATCACTGATCTTGCATCAAAATTAATATGGGATAGCGCTAAAAAGTATTCATTGCAATCTGTAGTTATAAAGGATTGTATAGTTGGAATGAATACTGCGGCTTCAACGGTCTTTATTCATATTCCGGGTGGGGGTATTATAAAAGATCTGAGTTTATCGAACAGCACATTTTATAACAAGCAGATAAGTTCGGCTTATTTTATTCAATACGGTAACACGAAAGTTGCAACAGCTTCCAACAACGCCTGGGCTTCAGCCGGAGTTGCAGTTAACAACTGTACTTTCTGGCAAGTGGATAAAACGGGTCAAATGGCCAACTATAGTGGCATGGCCTATGCGGGTAATTATATTACTTTACTAAGAAATATATTCGTTAATTCCGGGAGTCAGGCTGTAGTAAGACGTTTTAGCGGTGCAAATACCAACATGACCCGTACTCTTGGGTATAACTCGTATTGGTTTGATGGTGTTTTTGCTGCTGGTGAAATATCTACCAGTTACGACAACAGCAGTACGTTTATTAATACAGATCCAGCACTAAAAGATCCCGCAAATGGTGACTTTACAGTCGGTGGAACAGCACAACTAACTAACAGAACCGGAGACCCACGTTGGTTGCCAGCACTATAAAGCACACGAAAATATTATGAAATACAAATCAATAATAACGAGAATAATGAAAAAAAGACAGTTAATTCTTAGCATATGCATGAGTTTTATCCTTGCTTTTGCATTGCCGGCTTATGCACAGCAACCGCAAAAAGTCGAAGGTACTGTTATAGCTGAGAATGGAGAGGCGATTATTGGAGCTTCTATAATGATAGAAGGAACGAATGTCGGTACAATTACGGATATTAATGGACATTTTACCATTCAGGTTCCTGCAAAAGGCAAATTAGCCGTTTCTTACGTCGGAAGTATCAGTCAGATTATTTCAGATCTGAATAATCCACGTATTGTATTGAAAGATGCAAAGCAGTTGGATGAAGTGGTGGTAGTAGGTTATGGTTCGCAAAAAATGAGGAATGTAACCGGCGCTCTTGAAACCATATCACCAAAAGAAATCAGCGACTTAGCTGTCAGCAACTTAAGTTTATCATTAAGTGGCTTAGTCAACGGTCTTAGCGTTTCCGGAGGTAACTCACGACCGGGTGACGCTGCATCATTGACTATTCGACAAGCCAGTGTTGCTGCTGCTTTCTCTCCCGGTGGTGGAGATGCAAGCCCTTTGTATGTAATTGATGATTACATTGCCACTGCTACAGCCTTCAACAACTTAGATGCCAGCGTAATAGAAAACATTACTGTATTGAAGGACGGAGCAGCTGCCGTTTATGGTGCCCGCTCTGCCCAGGGAGTTATCCTGGTAAAGACTAAACGTGGCCAGATCGGAGCTCCAAAGATTTCGTATAGCGGACAGTTTGGATACGACGATGCCATATCACATGCTAAAATGCTGAGTGCTTATGATTACGGCACACTATGGAATGGAGTAAAAGGAGGCGCAATTCTGGATAACACCTCTATTGATTCAAGACGCGATTTGTTTCAGGCAGACGAATTGCAATCCATGAAGAGTTTAAATTATAATCTGTTGAAACAGGAATGGAGTCCTGCTATTACACAGAAGCATAGTTTAAACATAAGTGGTGGTAGTGACAATGCAACTTATTTTGCCGGCGTTTCTTACTTTACTCAAGATGGTAATTTAGGTTGGATTAATTATAATCGTTGGAATTACCGGGCAGGTGTGGATGCTAAGATCAGCAAGTCGATAAAAGCTTCAGTGCAGGTGTCGGGCGACTATGGAACAAAAAGTACTGCCGTTAATAAAATTGGTGGTTCAAATGGGGAGACGGATTACAATACGTTGTTAGCTCACCCGCTGTATGTTCCGGATAATATAAATGGTATGCCACTGGCAAATTTCGGTGTAAGCAATACACTGGTAAACAACATCCAGTACTATAACTACAAGGCTATTCAGAACATGAATAACTACAGCAATAGTTCTCCGCAAAACATGAATATCAACACTTCGCTGGAATATGACTTTGGATGGAGTAAAATATTAAAAGGGCTAAAATTTAAAGCAACCTATTCAAAGACTATCAGCACAACTCAAAACGATAACTTATCAACGTATGTTACGGTATATAAAATGTTAACCCGCGGTGGTACCGGCAATCATCTTTACACAGGTGATGGGTTGGATGTAACAGCGAGCAACTTTTCTACAATAAACTCCGATAACGGACATTCTATTTCCCGATCCATGAGTCGTTACGATAGCTATCAGCTCAATTTTTATGCTACTTATGCCCGTAAATTCGGACTTCATGATGTCAGTGCTTTGTTTACTGTTGAAAAGTCAGAAAATCAAACGGAAGATGTGAATGGTTATGTTCTTGATCCGTATAGTTTCACCAATGGTCAATCAACTTCGGCAAGCGGTACACAAACAACAGATTTTGGACGTACAGAAGCTGGTATGCTATCCTATGTTGGTCGCTTAAATTATTCGTATGCTGACAAGTATCTGGCGGAATTCCTGGTACGAACAGATGCTTCCACAAAATTTGCTCCTGAAAATTACTGGGGAGTATTCCCTTCCTTGTCGTTGGGTTGGGTAATGTCGGAAGAACAATGGTTTAAGAGAAACATAGAATGGGTTGATTTTTTCAAACTTCGTGGTTCTGTTGGTCTTTTAGGAATGGATAATATCCCTGCCTGGGCCTGGATGCAAACGTATGGCGTAATAGCAAATAAAGGAGCTGTGTTTGGAACCAGTCCGACAACAAATATGGGTGGCGGTACCAGCAGCAGCGATGCTCCAAACCGTGATGCACACTGGAATAACAGTTACAAAACAAACTTTGGTATTGATACTCATTTATTACAGAGCAGATTATCTGTAAGTGTAGATGCTTACTATGATATGAGCCGTGACGTATTCATGTCACGCAGCGGGTCTGACAATTTCCCAGCCACAGTAGGAACAAAACCTACAGCCGAAAACTTCGGTGCACTTGATACATACGGTGTTGAATTATCAGTAGGCTGGAAGGATAAGATAGGCAAAGATTTCTCCTTCTATGTGAAATTGAATACCGGTTATAACGATAGCAAGATGATAAAAATGTATTGGCCAAGTCAGATTACCATTGATGGTCAACACCCGAATCAACGAACCGACCTTGGTACATGGGGTATGGATGCTATGGGAATGTTCCGCAGCTACCAACAAATTAATGAATATGTAGACAAGTATCACATTACCAATTATCTGGGATTGACACCTGATAAAATTCGTCCGGGCATGTTGATATACCGCGATGTACGTGGTCCGCAAAATTCAGATGGAAGCTATCAGGCTCCGGATGGTGTGATTAATGCTACTACGGACATTGTTAAGATTTCTAACCGCTCAGGTAATCCTTACGGATTAACAACAAACTTTGGCGCAGAATGGAAAGGACTTTCATTTAGTGCTCAGCTTAGTGCTAACTGGGGTGGTTACACAATAATACCAAAATCGGCACGCAGTGCTACCAACCTGATTTCTTCAGGAGGTGATTACAATGACCTGCAATATACGAATATGCCTTCTTTCTGGGCAAACAATATGTATGTTTATAATGATGTGTTGGATGCTACTGGAAATATTGTAGCAGCACAGAACAGGAATGCAACTTATCCGAGTTTGCTCTATAGTGTGAATAATCTCAATTCTACTTTCTGGGCTGTAAGCAGTACCAGGATTACATTCCGTAATATCACTGTGGCTTATTCATTACCCAAAAAGTTCATAAACAAGTTGGGCTTGTCAAGCTGCCGTTTCAACCTTACCGGACAGAATATACTCAGTTTGTACAATCCGTACCCTGATAGTTTTATTGATCCCCTATCGGGAACCTATGGCAACTATCCAACGTTGCGTACAGTTTCTATGGGAGTAAATGTTTCATTTTAAAAAGACAAAACAATGATGAACAAATTAAATAAATGGAGTTCTTTTGTCATTCTATTGGCAATAACAGGGCTTATTTCAGGATGTAGCGATCAATTCCTGCAGGATAAGCAGAACTACGATAATTTCACCGCTGAAATTTACAATGACTTCCTGGGTGCTCAGGGTCGGGTTAACTTTTTATACTATAGTTTATTGCCAAGCTCAACGGCGAGTATAAGCTTTGATACACCCAGTGCAGGTGTATCCGACGATTACTCCAAATCGACCGAAGAGTATGGCGGATTCTCCGTATTTGTAGATCCAACCCTTATAATGGATAATACTACGGTTCCTGATTACATCTACAGGGAAAATAAAAACATCAGCCCTTACGGACGTATCAGGGAGTGTAATATGGTAATCGAAGGTATTACCGGAAGTACACTTACTGTTGCACAAAAAAAGGTATTGATCGGACAGGCATTATTCTTCCGTGCATGGTGTTACTACCGTCTGGTAAAGATTTATGGTGGAGTGCCTATTATTGATAAAGTTCAAAATCCAATGATTGGAAATGGTGGTTCTACGGAACTTGTAGTTCCCCGTGCAACTACCAAAGCATGTATTGATTTTATCTGTAACGATTTGGATAGTGCAGCTATCGACTTGCCAGCTAGCTGGTCAGGTACTGCAAGTGCTGATTACGGACGTGTTACGGCAGGAACAGCGTTGGGGCTGCAAGGTCGGGCACGGCTTCTATATGCCAGTCCGCTCTTTAACCGTGCAGACGATCAAACCCGTTGGGAAGCATCCTATCAATCCAACAAAGCTGCGATTGCAAAATTGACTGAAGGTGGTTTTGGTTTAGCTAATCTCGCTGCTCCGGGTACTAATGCTTCCGGTTGGGCAAAGATGTTTTCTGATTATACCAGCCCTGAAGCTGTGTTTGTAACCTTGTATAATAATGTAAAAACGTCACCGGGAACTAACTATGACAGGAACAATGGCTGGGAAAATTCCATTCGTCCGGCTAATGCAGGTGGTAGCGGCGGTAAGTCAGCGACTGCTCAAATGTTAGATCTATTTCCTATGGCAGATGGAAAGAAACCAGGTCAGTCAGCTACTTATGTTTACGACAACCTGAATTTCTTCGCTAACCGTGACCCACGTTTCTATCGTACGTTTGCATTCCCTGGTGTAAGATGGGCCTTTAAAGGTGATCCAACTTCACTAAGTTTAGTTTCATATCCTTATATCGGAAGTAATTATGTGCTTTGGAGTTATTCCTGGTATGACACTGCTGCTAATCAGGCAGCTGATGATAAATCCGGGTTTGCTGCTGATGGACTTGGAACAAGCAACGCGTCTGTTTTAGTTCGTAAGCGCTCAGATGATGCCGATGTAAATGCTGCTCCACAATATCTCTTTGATTTAACAACCGGGCTTGGTAAATCCTTTTCATTATCAGGTGCTCCATATATGGAGATGCGTTATGCAGAAGTATTACTGAACTTCGCCGAATCAGCTTGTGGAGCTACTCATTATGCTGATGCAGTGTCGGCGTTGATAGATATTCGTAAACGTGCAGGTATTGCTGCCGGGACTGATGGTCTATACGGATTGGATGCTGCAATTTCAGGTGATCGTGCAAAATTATTTGCTGCCATTCTTTACGAACGGCAAATTGAGTTGGCATACGAAGGCAAGCGTTTTGATGATATGCGCCGTTGGATGCTTTGGGATGGTGGTGCAAAACAGGAAACACTTAATTCCAGTTGGAAGCTTACAGGCTTTAATGGCAATACGTGTACTTATTTGGGACTTGCTCCGTTAAATGGACAACGTCGTACTGGTGTAGAAATAAGAGTTGCTGATAATCTGGGTCAGGCTGCCACAACAAATGGTAGTGATCCGATACTTAAAAAACCAATTGTTCGTCCAACTGCTTTGAATTTAATGACAGATGCTACCATAAGGGTAAGTGGAAGTGGAAGTGCTATCGATGTTCTGGCTAATTTCTATTCGCAGAATTTGTATCGTAAAACTAAACGCGTGGATGGTGATCCGAGCTATAGTGTCACATTCCAGCCTAAGTACTACTTTATTGGTTTCAGGTCGAATATGCAGCAAATGAATGTTACATTGAAACAAACAATCGGCTGGGCTGATCTCGAAAACGGAGGTGCAGACGGAACTTATAATCCTTTGGCCGAATAGATTAGTTTGCTGTCAGGCAGAGTGATTTATAAATAGAATATCTGAATTCCCGTAGCTGAAAAGATTTATTGATAAATAAATAAATTCTGTCAGCTACGGGAATCGGTATTTTACCTAATATACAATTTACAAACCTTTTAATCTATCGGGGATGAGATACCGACATTTATTTCTTATAGTAAGCTGCTTGTTGATATATTCTACAAATGCATCTTCTCAGGTTTTTAACTATGTGGTAGCTACCGATGGTTCGGGCGATTACACAACCATTCAATCGGCTTTGAATGCATGTCCCGAAGGGCAGACGAGCAGGATCTTTGTCAAAAATGGTACATACAATGAACAGGTTACTTTGGGTACTAAATCAGCAGCTTCCAGTAAAAAAATAAGTTTGATTGGCGAAAGCTATGGTGGAGTGCTTATCACTCACTCACAGTCACGTGCTTCAAGTGGCTCTCCTACTTTCGAAGATATATGTACCGTGAAGCTTTATGCAAATGACTTTTATGCCGAAAACATAGGTATTCAGAATACTGCAGTTGCCGGTATGGCAGAAGCACTGTATACCGCAGGCGACCGTCAGATATTCAGGAACTGCAAAGTATTGGGATACCAGGATACGTACCGGTCGAAAAAAGGAACGCGTGGATATTTTAAGAATTGTTGGATTGAAGGAGCAGTAGATTTTATTTATGCAGGAGGAACTCTTTTCTTTGACGATTGCACCATCAATTGTGTGAATGGTGGAGGTCATATCGTAGCCCCGGAAGATTCATATACTACAAAAGCATCAACTGTTTCAGGAAAAACATTAAATCTTGGTTTTGTATTTCGCAGATGTAATATAACAGCTAACACAAATGTAGCCACCGGGAGTTACGACTTAGGACGGCCATGGAATGTCAATGGCGGGGCATATTATTTAAACTGTACGTTAGGAAAACATATTAAACCGGCAGGTTGGGCAACCATGGGTGGAAATGAAACTACTGCCAGCTTTGCCGAATACAACAGCCTGAACCCGGATGGAACACCGGTAACTTTAAACGGAAGAATCAGTTGGAGTTTCCAGTTGCAACAATATGATGCTGATAGTATATTAAACCCTAAAAAAGTGTATTCTACTTTGTACACAACGGTTTTTGACCCTATTACAACCTGCACACCTAGAGCCAGACCCGAAAACGTAACTGTAAACGGATCACTTGTAAGCTGGTCGGCAGTTTCGGGTGCAATTGGCTATGTCGTGTATAAAGATGGAAAATATCTTGCTTCGCCAACAGATATAACTTTTACCGACAACCCGGGTAGCACGGGTATTTACAGTGTTAGAGCCGTAAACCCCGTTGGAGTGCTAAGCGAGGTAGCTTCTATACCTACATCTCTATCGAAAATTCAACTGAAAGACCTTGAAATTTATGTAAACAGTCAATCAATAAAACTGAACCAACCGGTAGATTTGATTCAATTATTGTCGACAACAGGCAACATAATTGCACAAAATACGAGCGAATCGGAGTTATCATTAAACACCTTCTATCAAGGCGTATTTATTTTAAAAATTAATACCAAAGGATCAGTTTTTACAAAAAAAATAGCCCTCAATATGAAATAAGACAGTCTGCTAGAAATTAAGATTGGCTTTAGCAATATTGATGATAAAATACGGATTATTCCACATCAAATACCAATTTTTCGCAAAAGACATATGATATAGTATGTATTTTTGTTTCAATTATTTATCTCATATATACTTCAATGAAAAAAATTCAAACTTATTTTGTTTTTACCCTGTTGTTAGTTACAACAGTTTTTACTTCCGTAAATTCTCAAACACCTGCTTTCCCGTCAGCGGAAGGTTATGGTAAGTATGCAACCGGTGGTCGTGGAGGGAAAGTGGTTTTTGTGGAAAACTTAAACGATTATATCGCTTATAATAGTCTTGAGGCGCCAATACCGGGTAGTTTTCGTTGGGCGCTTACTCAATATCCGGGAGAACCTATTACGGTTATATTTCGAGTATCGGGTATTATTAAACTAAAGCCCTTTTTGACAATATCGGGAACCAATGTAACAAATCGGAACGAAATCAGGTGTACAAGAGCTAATATGACCATTGCCGGACAAACAGCACCGGGCGAAGGTATTTTAATACGAAATAGCCGGTTAAATTTAGGTGGTTGTACAGATCTGGTTATAAGAAATGTACGATTTCGTATCGGAGAAAATGCTGCTGACAGTACCTTTCTTCCGGGAGGATCTGTAGACTGCGAAAATGCAGTCCGCGTTATTTTCGACCACTGTAATTTTGGCTGGTCAGGTGAAGAAAATCTTACGT
>Ga0302286_10003520_pt1 | contig 10590 bp, 10 predicted proteins | sample III_Fen_E2_3_FD_198765 | JGI IMG/M metagenome (GOLD analysis project Ga0302286, IMG submission 198765) | Peat permafrost microbial communities from Stordalen Mire near Abisko, Sweden - III_Fen_E2_3 | ecosystem: Environmental > Terrestrial > Soil > Wetlands > Permafrost | place: Sweden: Abisko...
TATTAGCTGTTTCCTCCTGAAGGGAAGCCGGAGTATGGTTATTCGAAATATGCCAATGTGATTGACTCCATGCAAATGGACCGGTTAATCGCGCCTACAAGACCGTATAACAATGTGTTGAGACCAGGTGATGGCAAAACGCCGGACAATATAGCCTATGTTTTATGTACTGGCTCACGTGATTCAGCGATCGAAAATACAAGCTGTAGTGTTGAGTGTTCCAATAATCCGATCTGTTCACAAATTTGCTGCATGTATTCCATCAAACAGGCTCAACTCCTGATGGGTGCTTTACCAATGGCTGATATCACCATCTATTACATGGATATTCGGGCATTTGGAAAAGGGTATGAAGAGTTCTTCCAGCAATCGAAATCGATGGGCGTGAATTTTGTAAAAGGGAAAGTCGCAAAAGTTCGTGAAAATGAAAATGGAAGCGGTGATTTGATTTTGCGCTACGAAGATGTTACAAAAGGGATTGTGAAAGAATCAAAACACGATCTGGTAATTTTATCTGTCGGCGTTTTGCCAAATAAAGAAGTTCCGAATATGTTCAAAAATCAGGTCCTGGAGCTGGATGATTTCAATTTTGTAAAACAAACTGACGAGTTGGTAAGCCCGTCATTTACAAGCATCAGCGGCGTTTTTGTCGCAGGCGCTGCCTCTGGTCCTAAAGATATTCCTGATTCTATTTTGTCAGCTGGCTGCGCAACATCCGAAGTTGCAGGTTATCTGAAAAGTAAAGAAGTTGCTTTAAACAAGGGTTACACGCTGATCAAAAATTTAGTATAGGATGAAAGAAAGAATAGGCGTTTATATATGTCATTGCGGCGGAAATATTTCCGATTACGTTGACGTGGAAGAGCTTGGTAAAATGTTTCATGCAGAAGACGGAATCGTCATTGCGAAAGATGTGATGTTTGCCTGTGCCGATTCCAATCAGAAAGCAATGGTTAACGACATTAAGGAACACAACCTGGATGCCATCGTGGTAGCTTCCTGTTCACCGAAACTACATTTACATACCTTCAAAAATGTAGCCACACGTGGCGGTTTGAATCCCACCAATTATGTTCAGGTGAATATCCGTGAACAATGTTCGTGGCCACATTCCGATAAGCCAAGAGAAGCAACAGTTAAAGCAGCAGGTTTAATTCGTGCAGGTATCAATCGTGTTTCGCATTCCGAATCGCTCGATAATATTGAGATCTCGGTAAAAAAGGCGGTGTTGGTTGTTGGTGCAGGTGTATCCGGGATGAAAGCAGCTCTTGATCTTGCAAAACTCGGGAATGAAGTATATCTTATTGAAAAAGATTACTTTGTAGGTGGACGCATTGCTCAGTATGAAAAACTTTTCATGTCGGGACAAAAGGGAAAAGATATTGTAGCAGCATTATACGCAGAGATTAAAAATCAAACGAACATTACGCTCTTTACCGGTGCAACAGTTGATAACGTCTCGGGCAGTTTAGGGAATTTCCATGTTGACGTGAAAGTAAAGCCACGTTTTATTAATGGGAAAGCCGACAAACAGGCTGTGAAAACTGCCATGGAAGAATGCCAGGTATTTATACATGACGATTTTAATTTCGGAATTGCTAAACGGAAAGCTATTTATAAGAATTACCCCGAAGCATTGCCCGATGTTCCTGTTGTTGATGCTGAAGCTTTAAAAAATGAAACAGATTTCGTTTCAAAATTCTCCGCTGCGCTCAACCTGAATGAAAAGGAAGAAATACTGTCATTAATAGTAGGATCAGTATTGGTTTCTACAGGTTATGATTCATATCAGCCTGCTGAAGGTGAATACGGATATAAAACAATTCCCAATGTAATTACCTTGCCTGAATTCAAGAGGCTGATGGAATTATCTTCCGATAAGCTGATTTACAACGATAAACAAATTAAAAAAGTTGCATTTATTTATTGTGTTGGCAACAGGCAGAAAAAAGGTGATAATAAATACTGTTCGCGTCAATGCTGTACTTCAACTATTTATACTTCCATACAACTGAAGGAAAAATACAGGGACATAACCACTTTCCATCTTTACCGCGATATCAGAACTTACGGCAAACAGGAAATTTTGTACGATCAGTCTTCGAAACAAGGCGATTTCTATCTTCGGTATGATGAAAAAGAACCACCTGTTGTCGGCTTAGATGGCAAAACAATTATCGTGAAGGTGAAAGATTACCTGACCGCTAAAATGGAAATGGAAGTTGAGGCTGACATGGTTGTGTTGGTGACCGGAATGGTTGCCCGCGAGGATTCTCAGCAAATTTCTGAACATTTTAAAATTCCGATTGGCAGCGATAAATTCTTCAACGAAATTCACCCGAAACTTAAACCTGTTGAAACAGTTATCAAGGGCGTTTATATCGGAGGAACTTGTCAGGGACCTAAGAATATCAGCGAATCGGTTCAGTCGTCGCTTTCTGCAGCAGCTAAGATCAGTGCATTGCTAAAAAGCGGAACCGTATCAGTTGACCCGATTATTGCCCGCGTTGATGCGGATGTTTGTACCTGGTGCGGAAAATGTGCCAATGTGTGTGATTACACTGCTATCAAAGAAGTAGATGCAGATGGGAAACGAATTGCCTTGGTCAATAAAGCAATTTGTACAGGCTGTGGAATTTGTGCACCTGTTTGTCCTGTTAATGCAATCGAAATTGCCCAGTACACTGACATGGAAATTGAATCGATGATTGACGGTTTTATGGATAAAACGGAAGTTAAAGAGAAAGACACAACAGCTGTTGAAATTGTAGAAACAGGAGGCGTCCGGATGAAAGAGTATCCTCAGATCTGGAAGCAAATTCTGCAGACCATGGAGGGAACCAAAAAATCAATTCCACAGGTTGCAACCGAAATTTCAGCTGATCCTGATGTGGTTACCTATCACATGATGACCATGAACAAGTATAGTGTTGTAATGGCTGACGGAATGGATGAAAAGGAAGAATATTTTTATTACAAAATTAAAAATCAGTAAGAAATGGCAAGAGTTAATCCTGAATTTGCAACTGAAATATCAAAATACGGTGCCGGAGATTTTAAAACCTGCTTCAATTGCGGAACCTGCACCGCGACCTGCTCCTTGTCAACAACTGAAAACTCTTTTCCGCGCGAAATGATCCGTTACAGCACGCTGGGACTCGAGGATGAAATTAAAGCTTCTTTAAAGCCTTGGTTGTGTTATTATTGTGGTGAGTGTTCCACGCAATGTCCCCGTCAGGCCAATCCGGGCGAGTTGATGATGTCACTTCGTCGGTGGTTAACTTCAAAGTATGACTGGACAGGTTTATCCGGATTAATGTACAAATCATTGACTTTGAGTCTTGTTGCCTTTGTCCTGACTTTTGTAGGTGTGATAGCATTTGCTGGTTCGGTTGGGTTTGAACTTGAAAAAATGGTTCACTTCGGGCATTATTTCGAAATGATAGCCATCGGAACAGTTGGGTTTGTGATTTTATTGCCAAATATCATCAGGATGTGGTGGTTTACAATCCATAAACCTAAAACGAAAGTCCCATTTGTAAATTACCTGAAAGCAACCAGCGATCTGTTTGTGCATATGTTCACCCAGAAACGGGCTTTAGGCTGCGACAACAATCAATTTCGTTGGTTTGAGCACTTTATCCTGGTATTGGCTTATTTATCACTGCTGTTTACCACCGTTTTTCTGGATTGGTTTGCCGCAACTAATTTGTTTATTATCGTTCTGGGTTATATCGAAAGTGTAATTATAGCTGTTGTAACAGTCGATTTTGTTTCCAGCCGCATGAAAAAGGACAAAGCAGTCAGCAAAAACTCACAACCTTCCGATTGGTTCTTCGTGATCTGGCTATTATTAATGGGTCTTACGGCATTTATGGTTCGCCTTTTTATCGACCTCAATTTGCTTGAAACGAATAAATGGCTTTATCTTGTTCATCTCACAGTTCTGGTTCAGTGGGCTTTAATTATTGTGCCTTTCGGGAAATGGACACATTTTTTATACCGTTCTTTTGCAATGTATTTTGAGAAATTAAAGGAGTAGCAGTAGCCAGTTGCGAAAAGTAAACATTCCGATTATTCTATGCGTTATAGTTCATTTACTGACAAGAGCGGACATAAAGAAAAATTAGAATATTACTGTAACACACGATTTACAGTAATCGTTGGCAAAGGCATGTAAAGCGTGAACCGGGCAAGAAATACCCTGTATTTTTTTGTTGGTAAAAAAGAACAAATTACAAGTAATAAATCTGAAAATAGCTGAAATTAATCCATTTTCACTTTGAATAAAATGGTGCATTCCGTTGTATAATTAAAAATTATTAGCTATATTTGCTTACCTACTAAGAGAATATTGAAATGCGGTATAGAATATATGCACTTTCTCTATTATTCATTTTGGTCTTTTACATCTTCAGACCAATATTACCTTACATTGAATATGCAATAAACAAAGACTTTATTGTAAAGAATCTCTGTATAAACAGAGATAAACCACATAGTTGCTGCGATGGAAAATGCTACCTTGAGAAACAGCTTAAGAAAAGCAGTGACTCCAATAACGATCCAAAAGATAATAACACCAACAAAAAAGTTCAAAATGAGGATGTAAAGGAGTTTTTAAATTCTCATTTTATCCTTCCAAAAGTATTTGGAACAAACATAGCCCGCCAGATTAATCCGGAAACACCTCTTACTTCAAGGTATATTCCGGCTATTTTTATACCACCTAAAATAGAATTCATTCTTTAGTTAAATTCATTTACCTGTGATTCTTTGGATTAGCAGTGTCTTCGTGCGTGCTATCATTACTTGTACACTTGTATGTGAATAATTTGATTTCACAATTTTTGAAAACAAAACAATATGAAGTGTTTTGCACACTTCGTTATTGATATCATCTTGTTTTCAGCTTTGAAGGTGCTTCTTTAAATCAAAGAATGGCACTGATTACTTGTATCTTATATGTAAAAATGTAAGTATCTAAAAAATCTGATAACATGAATAGAATGAAACATTTATTTATAATTGTCATAACAATTGTAATAACGTTTACGGTATGTACGATTGCTGCAATGTACACTCCTCCGGATTTCGGTCATTCCGTAACAATGATAACAAATAACGGAGGAATCTCCAGACATCCTGTTTTGCTTGGGTTAAATGAGGCGGAATACGTATTATTTGCGTCAGGAACAGTAAAAGCGCCCTACAAAGGAAGTGTAAAAGTCGTTTTAGAAGGTGATCCTAAAATTGAGCATAAAATATACTCCCGCTACCCGCCAAGTCTTAATCTCGGCATTCACAAATTTCATGAGTTTGGGAATGATACTATTAAGAATATTTACCCCTGGGAAAAATATGCTTTAGTCGTATATATAAAGCCTAAAAATAAAATCGATAAGGCAGCAAACTATAATTTAAGGTTTTATGATTTAGAATCCGGCAATACCGTATTGTCAATTCCAATAAAATTCAATGAATTGGACAATTTTAATATTTCAAAAAAAGATAGAAGACCCTATTCTAAAGCACATGATTCTAAAACTATAAGTCCAAGGAAAAAAGATACAATTTCAATAAATAAATCTCTTCATAAAGTTAGCTGTTGTGAAGAATAAAAACAGAGAAAAAATGAAACTATCCGTTCAAACAAAAAGGTATTTAATTATCGTTTTGGGAATAATTATTTTTTTACCTCCAATATCTCTTATACCAAGCTTTTTTGGATCCGTAAGTATATGTGGCGCTCCCTTTTGCATGAGGATGTTATTCAGTACTGAAGGATTTATTGCAATGAGTAAAGTTTTATTCGTGGGATTGTTTATGCTAATCGTGATTTTTACAATTTCATTTTTCGCAGGCCGGTTCTTTTGTTCTTATGTATGTCCAATTGGCGGTATTACAGAATTGGGGAGTAAAATTGCACCTAAAAAATTAAAAATAAATTACAGCTGGATTTCGGCTCCTGCCGTGAGATATAGTTATTTAGCCGCCTTTATAATACTACCGGTATTAGGTGTCGGAAGTATCTGCTGCAGCTATTGTAACTTTTCGATAATATCTTCATTATTTGGGTCTGTCACAAGTCCGGCAAGCCGTATTCTATTAATAACCTTCGGCGGGATGGTAAACCTGGCTATGATTATTTTACTTGGTTTTTTAGCCGCAGGTGGCAGAGCATATTGCAATTTTCTATGTCCAATCGGAGCTATTGATGGGATTTTTAATTGGTTGGGATCAAAAATAAAAAAATTTAAAAGGATTAGAATCGATAAAACCAATTGCGGATCCTGCGGTCAGTGTATCGAAGCGTGTCCTGTGTGGGCAATCGAAAAAGCAGAGGACAATTCGATGAAAATAAATCAGATTTCATGTATAACCTGTAAAATATGTATAAAAAAATGTCCGGCAAAAGCAATTTCTTATCGAAAGGGTTAAGTTCTATCAAAAATAAATATAATAAAATAAAATTCGGATTATTTGGAACTTCGCTGGCACTGCCATCCCCTTTAATCAATAACTGTAATGGTTCTTGCAGTAATTGTTACCGATGCTTAGTTTCTGGAACTCCAATCGTTATAATATTGTTATTGGTGATTTTCAGAAAAATTTCTCTAAAAAGATATTTAAAATCAAAAATCTTGAAAACATGAAAATTGCGCTGTTCATTGTTATAGTTGCTTTATTTTTTCATATATCAACCGCCTATTCCCAGTTTAAAGTAGAAGGCAGTATAACAGATATCAAAACAAACGAAGGGCTTATAGGAGCTTATGTACTGATTCCTGATATTAATCAAGGTGCTGTTTCTGACATAAATAGTCATTTCATTCTTGAATCCACTAAAAAAATTGACACTTTAATTATTTCATTTATAGGCTATCAGTCTAAAAAAATCGCTACTGATTCTGATTTTATGAATATTCAATTGGAACAAACGACTATTGAATTGAATCAATGCATTATATCCGCACAAAGGGAGTACCAAAGCCGAAAAAATGCACCAATTGCCATAAGTGTGTTGCCAAAAGCAATAATTGATGATACGAAAGCGATAGAAATATCTGAACTTTTAAATAGAGTTAGCGGTGTACATATTGCAAATTTTGGCAACGAAAATCAATCTGCAAGTATCCGGCAACCTTTATCTTTTATCCGGACGCAGTTGGTGATTTTGGAAGATGAAATTCCAATTGTACCTACAACGATTGCGACATCAGGGAATTTGAAAGAAATAAATATGGCCGTTGTTAAATCCATCGAAGTACTAAAAGGTCCGGCCTCATCAACCTATGGCAGCGAAGCGATTGGAGGGACCATGAATTTTATTACAAAAAATCCTTCTCTTGATCCAACTGCCAAAATATCAGTACAGGCAAATAATATGGGGTACAAAAGATTGGATTTTGAGGCAGGTAATACCTTTAAAAAGTTCGGGATATTTGTAGGCGGATATACTGCCTCCAGTTCAGATTCATATAGAGATTACAGCGATTTTAGGAAAACGGCGGTCTTACTTAAAGGTGTTTACAGATTCAATAATAAAACAAAGCTTACAACTTCAATTAGTTATATTGAGCACAATACAAATATGTCTGGAAGTTTAGACAGCGCAATATATTTCACAAATGACGGGTATAACCAATACACTTTTTGCTATGCGAACGATCAAAGTTTAAGGGCAAGTACCCGACTTGACAAAAGCTGGAATGAAAATAACAAAGCTTTTGTCACACTGCATTTTAGAGGGAACAAGGAAGACCAAATCCCTACCTATTATATTCAAAGGGTTTACGGTGGGCCTCCACCTGTTAAATACAAAGGAGAATACATAAAATCCGAATTTCAAAGCTATGGAATGCTTGTCCAGCACAGGCATAAATTTGAGTCTTTAAAAGCACAATTGATAACAGGTTTAAGTATCGATTTTACGCCTTACAGTTATGTCAGTAAATCCATTGATGTCAAAAAGGTGGGAGATCTTTATACTGGCTATACAATGACGGATATATATGTTCAAAATTTCAACACCAATTTAATAAATTCAGCGGAATATATTCACTTTGAAATTTCACCTGTTAATAAATTGAAAATATCAGCAGCATTGAGATACGACAGGTTGGACTACAACTACAACAACAATTTGCCATCAACGGCTATTTCAGGTGCTGCGGACGATAAAAGTGCATTTGATCATTTAAGTCCGAAAATTGGACTCAATTATAATCCGAATGATTACATCGGATTTTATGGAAGTTATAGTGAGGGTTTTGCCCCACCTTTATTCTCGCAGTTATATAAAGGGGTCATCATTCCAGTGCTTAAGCCCGCTTCATATTCAAATTATGAGTTAGGTGGATATTTAAGTTTTTGTAAAAATAAAGGTTATATCGATTTCAGCCTTTATCATTCCGATGGCACAAATGAAATAGTTTCTGTGCTACTACCCGATGGTTCAACTCAAAACCAATCAACGGGAAAAACAATGCATAAAGGAATCGAATACTCTATTAAATATAAATTTTTAGATCAACTTGAGATAAGATTTAATGCGGCAAATTCAATTCATAAATTTGTTGAGTTTGTAAATGGGGCAAATGATTTTAGCGGGAAAATCATGAATTTAGCTCCAGGCTGGGTGGCAAATACTGAGATTACCTATAAACCAAATTTCATTAAAAATTTCCGTATTAGTGCAGAGATGCAAAAGATAAGTAAATATTATATAGATGAATTAAATACGCGGGAATATAATGGTTATCAGATATATAATATGAGAATGGGGTACTTGTTTAAAGGCATTGACATTTGGGTTAATGTTTTAAACTTAGCCAATGATTTATATTCAACCAGGGTACAAAAATCAGCTTATGGTTCAGGGGCAATCACTTATATGCCTGGTATAAGTCGCTCCATATTTTTGGGAATCGGATATAATTTTGTCGGGAAGAGAAGATAGTATATACGTAATTCTTAAAAATTATTTCCAATATTAACAGCTGGACAGACTGCAAGTTTGTCCAGCTGTTGTATTACAACAGCCAATGATTAAATGCAAAACAATCTGATCATCGTAATCGTTATAATTCAGTTAAGTAATAAAAAAAACGATGTAAAATACCTAATTTGCCAGTATGTTCTCTTAAAAAGATGATTATATGGTAACTTTTATTGCGATACTTTTTGCGGGTGCCTTATTTGCCGGGTTTATCGGTTCACTTACAGGTCTGGGCGGAGGTGTGATCATTGTACCGCTATTAACAATTGGGTTTGGAGTTGACATCCGATACGCAATTGGCACATCGCTGATCTCGGTAATTGCAACCTCTTCCGGTGCGGCATCTGCCTATGTAAAAGAGGGCATTCTGAATATACGGGTTGGAATGTTTCTTGAAATAGCCACAACTTTGGGAGCTATTGCCGGAGCCGCTATTGCGTTTTTTGCACCTACCCATGCGATTGCAGTTATTTTTGGTTTCGTACTTTTATACTCTGCAGTAGTCTCGTTTATAAAGAGAAATGGCACTGCAGAATCAGAAATTCTGCCTGAAAAAAAGCCTGGCCGGATGATCGGACTATTGAAGGCAAAAGGAACTTACCCGACTGCCAATGGGCTGAAAAGTTATACATTACAACATTTAGGAGGTGGTTTTATCGTCATGTGCGTTGCAGGGATTTTATCCGGCTTGTTAGGAATTGGCTCGGGAGCCCTTAAAGTTATTGCGATGGATTCTATCATGAAAATCCCGTTTAAAGTCTCTACCTCAACCAGCAATTTCATGATTGGTGTTACGGCTGCTGCAAGTGCAGGTATTTACCTGAACAGGGGATATATCGATCCTGTCCTATCTATGCCGGTAATGGTTGGTGTTTTAATCGGTTCCCTAATTGGTGCGAAGTTTCTTATTAAATCGCGTACTAAGTCCATTCGATTGGTTTTTGCGATCGTAATTACACTTTTGGCATTTGAAATGATCTATAATGGACTTGCAAAAAATATATGATATGCCCGAAAACATAAAACAATGGAATGATGCCCGGATGAGAGATATCATGGGATCATTGTTGCACATCGGCGTATTGGCAGCTGCTTTTTTAGTGATATTGGGAGGCATCCTATTTTTCATACAGCATCCAAAGGAAATTTTCGACTATACCACGTTTAAAGGAGAACCCGCCAAATTCCGACAAGTGCATCTGATCGTAAAAGAATCCTTGAATTTTAGAGGCAGAGATATTATACAGCTTGGACTTTTGGTACTTATTGCCACACCTGTGGCCAGGGTGATTTTTTCACTGATCGGATTTCTGATCGAAAAAGACTGGATATATGTGGCAATCACTGCTGTCGTTTTAATTATTCTTTCTGTCAGTCTTTTCAGTAATTACTTATCTTTTTGATCGTTTACAAACGGAATTAACCCTTCGAGGGTCCGCGGACCGCTCGAAGGGTTTTGTTTCTATTTTAAATTCGAGAACTTTAATTATTGCAACTTCCGTTACCACGATTCCCTTGTCCTTTTTGACCATTTCCCTGGCCATTCATGCGGTATTGTTTGCCCTTTTCCATAGCAGAGGTTACAATCT
>Ga0302286_10003521_pt1 | contig 10588 bp, 3 predicted proteins | sample III_Fen_E2_3_FD_198765 | JGI IMG/M metagenome (GOLD analysis project Ga0302286, IMG submission 198765) | Peat permafrost microbial communities from Stordalen Mire near Abisko, Sweden - III_Fen_E2_3 | ecosystem: Environmental > Terrestrial > Soil > Wetlands > Permafrost | place: Sweden: Abisko...
ACCCATCAAGGCATGACGGCGTTTAGAATACACGACTTCGCGTTGTGAATTCATGACATCATCATACTCAAGCAGACGTTTACGGATACCGAAGTTGTTTTCTTCTACTTTCTTCTGGGCACGTTCTATGGATTTCGAAATCATGGAATGTTCAATCATTTCACCTTCTTCAAATCCCAGCCTGTCCATGATGCCTGATATACGTTCAGAACCGAATAAACGCATCAAATCATCTTCCAACGATACATAAAATATAGAAGATCCCGGATCACCCTGACGACCTGCACGCCCTCGTAACTGACGGTCAACACGACGACTCTCATGGCGTTCTGTTCCGATAATTGCCAAACCACCTGCTGCTTTCACATCGTTGGTCAGTTTAATATCGGTACCACGACCTGCCATGTTGGTAGCAATGGTTACTGTACCACTTTGTCCGGCTGCAGCTACAATTTCAGCTTCACGCTGATGTAACTTGGCATTCAAGACATTGTGCTTGATCTTGCGACCATTCAGCATTCGGCTAAGTAATTCGGATATTTCCACGGATGTTGTACCCACCAGTACCGGACGTCCGATTGCAACCAACCTGTCAATTTCTTCAATAACAGCTGTATATTTCTCACGTTTGGTTTTATAAACGCGGTCTTCCATGTCATTACGGGATATAGGACGATTCGTTGGTATAACCACAACGTCGAGCTTGTAGATATCCCACAACTCACCGGCTTCTGTTTCTGCCGTACCTGTCATCCCCGAAAGTTTATGATACATACGGAAATAATTCTGTAACGTAATGGTCGCAAATGTTTGGGTTGCAGCTTCAATAGTTACATTTTCTTTTGCTTCAATAGCCTGGTGTAATCCGTCTGAATAACGACGTCCATCCATGATACGTCCGGTTTGCTCATCAACAATTTTCACCTTGTTTTCCATGACCACATATTCTACGTCTTTTTCAAACAAAGTATATGCTTTCAGCAATTGGTTGATAGTATGAACACGTTCTGATTTTACCGAATAGGCAAGCAGGAGATCGTCTTTTTTTGACTGTTTGTCTTCTATGCTGAGGGTTTTGTCTTTTTCTAATTCTGCAATCTCACTTCCAACATCAGGCATGACAAAGAATTGTGCATCATCGGTATTATCGGTTATTAAATCGATACCCTTATCAGTCAGCTCAATCGTATTGTTTTTCTCATCAATCACAAAGTATAGGGGGTCGGTAGCAACATGCATATTCCTGTTGTTTTCCTGCATGTAAAACTCTTCAGTTTTGAGTAAAAGTGCTTTAATACCCTGTTCACTCAGATACTTAATCAGAGGTTTGTTTTTTGGCATCCCTTTAAATGAACGGAATAATGCTAATGCACCTTCTTCCTGAACTTTCTTATCTTCCGATTTCAATAAATTACGGGCATCAGCCAGATATTTTGTTGCCAGACTTTTTTGAGTATTGACCAATCGCTCTACTTTCGGGCGCATTTCTTCAAATAACTGATCTTCTCCTTTCGGTACCGGACCGGAAATGATTAACGGGGTACGGGCATCATCGATCAGCACCGAGTCAACTTCATCCACAATCGCATAATTGTGTTTGCGTTGTACCAGATCCAATGGTGCGGTTGCCATATTGTCACGAAGGTAGTCAAACCCAAATTCATTATTGGTACCGAAAGTAATGTCAGCTAAATAAGCCTGACGACGTTCTTCTGAATTCGGACGGTGACGGTCGATACAATCTACTGTCAAACCATGGAACATATAGAGCGGCCCCATCCATTCGGAGTCACGTTTTGACAAGTAATCATTTACTGTGACAAGATGTACACCATTACGGGTCAATGCATTCAGAAAAACAGGCAAGGTAGCTACAAGTGTCTTTCCTTCACCTGTACCCATTTCGGAAATTTTTCCTTTATGAAGAACCACTCCACCAAACAGCTGCACATCATAATGTACCATTTCCCATTTGATTAGCGTCCCTCCGGCAGTCCATTCGTTTTTATAATGTGCCTGGTCTCCCTGGATGGTTACAAAGTCATATTTTGTTGCCAATTCACGGTCAAAATCATTGGCCGTTACAATCACTTCTGAATTTTCGGTCAGACGGCGTGCAGTATCTTTCATAATACTGAAAGCTTCCGGCAATAATTCATCCAATACTTCCTCGTATTTGGATGTAATTTCTTTTTCAAGTTTATCAATCTCTACGTAAATCTTCTCACGCTGGTCGATTTCAGTTTCTTCAATCACAGCTTTCAGTTCTGCAATCCTGGTCACTTCAGGGGCAACATAATCCTGAATCTTTGTCTTAAGAGTTTCAGTACGACCCCGCAATTCATCATTCGAAAGGGCCTTTATTTCCTCATAAACTACTTTAATTTTTTCCACGACAGGGGTTATTTCCTTGAGGTCACGCGTCCCTTTATTACCCAAGATCTTCCCTAAAAAATCATTAAATCCCATATGTTTCAATGTTTTATATTATTGTTTCAATGTGTTTTTGTATGTATTGTCAGTTTTTCTTAAAAAGACTGACAAAGATAGTAATTTTTCGTGTTAAAATCGTGTAATACCTTATTTTATTAGGCATGGCCTTTAATACAAAAAACGCTCCAAATTTCTCTGAAGCGTTTAAATTGTGGATAGTTGCTTTTTTTAAATTAAAAATAACCAGGTATTGATTTCTTATCTTTCTTTTATCAATGATACTAACTCATTGATTGACATGCGAGCCGATTGATCACTTCCGTTGAGCAATGATTCTGCCAAATCACGTTTGGTACTATGAAGTTGAATTATCTTTTCTTCAATTGTATTTTCTGCTACCAGTCGATAAATTGTTACAGGACGCGTTTGTCCAATCCGATACGCACGATCGGAAGCTTGGTCTTCAATTGCCGGATTCCACCACGGATCGAGATGTATGACGTAATCGGCTGCCGTAAGATTTAAACCCAATCCGCCGGCTTTCAGACTGATAAGAAAAAGATCACCTTCTCCACTTTGAAATCTTTTTACACTCTTCTCTCGTTCGGGTAAGGACGTCGATCCATCCAAGTATTGATATTTTATCCCCTTCTCATCTAGAGTTTTACGCATGATAGCAAGATGTGATACAAATTGACTGAAAACCAATGCGCGGTGTTTGTTTTCAATCAGTTCATCCACAATTTCTATAAATGCTGCTAATTTTGATGAACCGATATTGATGGTTGGATCAACTAATAATGGATTACAACTTGCTTGCCTTAGTTTCGTGATTTCTGCCAGTATCTGAAAGTGATTTGTTCCTGAATTACTGTCATCTTCTATATTCTGAACGGCTTGTCGACGTAATGCTTCATAAAATGCCATTTCTTCAACGCTAAGTTGTATCTTCTTCACAATTTCAGTTTTGGGAGGAAGCTCATCTAGTACAGCCGATTTGGTTCGTCGAAGGATAAATGGGGTAATTAGTTTTTTTAGGTACTTACGGGCATGCTCATTATCCGGTTTTATGAATGTGTCGGTGAAATGTTGTAAATTACCCAATAAACCGGGATTGACAAAATTAAACAGATTCCAGATCTCACCTAAGTGATTCTGTATAGGAGTACCCGTAAGTGCTACCCGGAAGGATGCCTTCAATTTCATGGTAGCTTTGGACGTTTTTGTAGCATAGTTTTTTATGGAATGCGCTTCATCTAATACTACAGTAGCAAATGTTTTTTCACTGAATAATTTTTCTTCCGATTGCAACAACCCATATGAAGTAATTAATAGATCCCCGGCTTCAAGATCTGTCAGGGTCTGTTCCCTATTGCTTGTTCCTAAAATTTTTACATTCAATGTCGGAGTAAAGCGTTCAGTCTCTTTTATCCAATTTCCAATAACTGAAACAGGACAAACAACCAATGCAGGACCTGCCTCAGCTCGATGAAGTAAAACAGCAAGCGTTTGTACTGTTTTTCCCAATCCCATATCATCCGCCAGGCAAGCTCCACCTTCCCATTCGGCCAATCGGGCTAACCAACGAAATCCATCTTCCTGGTATGGACGTAGTTCTGCTTGCAAAGTATTCGGTATATCAAATTCGTTTGTTTCTACTTTCTCTATTCTTTTCCGAAATTCCTTCCACGATTTGTCTGTCTTAAGGTTCTCTGTATTATCAAAAAAATCTCCCAGTGCTACAGAAGCAAATTTATTTATTTGTACACCCGATTTACTGTTTGTCGTAAATGAACGGAGTTCATCCAACTGTTTTTTCAACTCACTGCTCAAGGCCAGGAATTCCCCTTGACTCAATTCAATAAACCTGTTATGTCCTTTCTCGGTTAATGCAAGAAGTTGTTGCAAAGTGATTACTGTACTTTCATCCACTTTGAGCTCTCCTTGCAAATCAAACCAGTTTGTGCTGCTTTTCAGACGTAAACTTAAATTGCTAAATCCAGCTGTTCCTCTTATTTTGAATTTTTCTCCTTCTGGCCATTCTACAACGCATGTATCTTTATGAGCCGAAAGAATATCCAACATATAAAGTGAATCCATTGGGTCATCAAATGCTATTAAATTATCCGTAATATCGAGGCTTTCCAATGTCTGGATATGCTCAAGTAATTTGTCTGCATATTCCGATTCTTGTTTCAGATTACGCTTTACCTGAAGTTGCTCTCCGTTTTCATTTGCAATCAGTACTTTACCTCCTTTACCTGGCTTGCAATAGGGTGGGTGGTCCCCAAACGGTTTACTGAATAATTCCGCCTTTAAACCATCACCTAATGGAAGTAGTTGAACACGAATACGAGTGTCAGCTTCCACTTCTTTCACGCTTACCATTTCATTTTTAGTGGCTAATAAATCGGAATGTACAGTCATGTGTGCGCTAAATCCACCCAGTAATTGCACAAGTTTCTCTTTGCCGGATTCAGGAACTACAATCTTTTGTTGCAGGATTATTTGCAGTATTTGTCGTTGATGTGCGGTTAAATCAAATACTTTATAACGGGTATTGGTCTCTTTTACTAAAATTATTTTTTCCGAAATATCCTCAATATCTGTAGTAAGCGAATACCCTTTTGCTGATTTTATCACTTGAATGACGGGTTCTACTGCAATCAGTTCAACTGGTACATCGTTTGTCCCATCCAGAAACAGGTATGGATGTCCGATTAATTCTTTAAAAACGTTTTCCGTAAATTCATATGATTCTTCATAATAATCTTTGTAATGTTTGAGGGTTTTAGAAATCCGATAATCCTGATCACTCATATCCTTCGTTTTCCCTTCAAAAAAACTTTTCATTGCAATGTTCCTGCCCTTCGACCACCCTTTTACCTGACGGGTTTGCAATACAGGCTGTATATGTCTGTTTTTATAATTGAAATAATAAACAACCCTCGAAGAACTTTCATTATAGTCTTTTTGCTTCCCCGATGTTTTAGTGAATCCCAACCCCATTAATAAACTTAAAGATTTTTCCCATTCTTCTTGTCTCACAATCTTTGATATGACAGGTTCATAGGAAATGTGCCGGGCTATTTCATTATACAAACTAATTGATACATTATTGTTTGTCCATGTTTTCAGGGCATAAGCAGCTTCATAAGCCAATATGACCGAACCAGAATCGTAGGCTTTTTTTATAGTCTTTTTTATAGAGTCGAAAGAAGTGGCAGCAGGTTTAATATCAGCTAAATACAGAATAAGTATCCCTGTTAATGCAAATAAATCATGTATGTCTGATTTAATTCGGTTGTTGATGATAAGTTGTCCGACTTCTAATTTTGATCTGTCATTTAGTGCAAAAAATATTACTGATTTAAAGGCTTCTTCAAAAACAGTTGTATTTTTCCGCTCAAATGATTTTGATATCTTGTGAATAATTGGTGCCGAAACTTCTGATTTTACACATAACAGGGTTGTCATATAGTAAAATGCAAAGTTTGGCATGACTGGAATCTGTATCCCTTTATACAGGGTGCGTTGTATTTTCATGCCTTTTCCAAATAATGCCAACGCTGATTCGCTGTCACCCTGCGTTAATTTTTCTATGGCAGCAATATTGTAATTTAACATCTCATCGTTGCTTAATTTGAGAGCCTCTTCAATATTCCCCTTATCTAAATTTATTTGTACCTCCACATTTGGAAGTTTTATTGAATTTTCAGTTGAAACCAGTGATTTTATTTTTTCAATAGAATTCCTTAAATCAGTATATGGTAGTAATTCAAGTAAATAATGCTCGATTCTTTTCCTGAGAATGATGCTTAGAAAGGCAGTATTTATCCGATGAATGACATGTTCATATTCTCCGTCTTCAATAAAGTAAGAATAATATTCTATGGCTAGATCATTATAAGTTAAAGTAAACCTTGATTCCTCATTAAGATATTCTTTCTGGTTATGTAGTAACGAATACAGACAGTTTCTGAAGTATTTGATATAAGTATCACCTCTATAATAATTTGAATAACTAGTATTATTGTTAATTATAGTCCATTCAGTTGCATAATCCGTCAATTTAGGATAAATAAAAATCATAAACTCAACTGTCACGCACCATTCATTATTACTATAATCGCTTTTTGTAAATAATTTAGATCGAACTGCTTCATTTATAATTGCTTTAATTCGGGTTGTAGAAATTTGTTTTCGCAATTGCACTAAAAGATTTATATCGTAAAGGTTAAAAGTTGAACCTTTTAATGCTGCAACTTTTAAAACATATTGATTCTCAAAAGATAGTGCATTATAATATTCGATCTGGTATTTTGTCATGTTTTTATACTGATGTGGCTGAAATTAAAATACAAAATTAATCATTTATCTCTAAAATCAAGTATGTCAACTCGATAGTTTCTTGTATTCTTTGATTTATACAAACAAAAAACGCTCCAAATTTCTCTGAAGCGTTTAAATTGTAAATTGGAAATAGGTAAATTGTAAATGTCTTAGGTGTTCATTCCACCACAAACATTGATAACTTGACCACTAACATAACTGGATAAATCGGATGCCAGGAATAAAGTTACTTTTGCCACTTCGTCAGGACTGCCTCCACGACGCAATGGAATTGCTTCGTTCCATTTGGCACGTTGGTCTTCACTCAGGGCATGTGTCATTTCTGTTTCGATAAAACCCGGTGCAATTGCATTGGCACGGATACCACGGGATCCTAATTCTTTTGCAACCGATTTTGCTAACCCGATCATTCCTGCCTTGGATGCAGAATAGTTTGCCTGTCCGGCATTTCCTGAAACACCAACTACAGAGCTCATATTAATGATACTGCCGTTGCGTTGTTTCATCATGATGGGTGTTACCGCATGGATAAAATTGAATGCTGATTTCAGGTTTACATTGATAACTGCATCCCATTGTCCTTCACTCATTCGCATCATCAAACCGTCCTTGGTAATCCCGGCATTGTTTACCAGAATATCAATATGCCCAAATTCTTTCTGAATTTCATTGACTACCGTATGTGTTTCGTCAAAATTGGCTGCGTTCGAAGCATAACCTTTGGCTTTTACACCCAATGCTTCAATCTCATGTTGTGTTGCCAGGGCATTTTCATCGATGTTCAAATCGGTAAATGCGATATCAGCTCCTTCACTTGCCAATTTAAGGGCAATTGCTTTCCCAATGCCTCGTGCAGCTCCGGTTACGATAGCTACTTTTCCTTCTAGTAATTTCATGTTTGCGATTTTAATTGTTTAACAACCAACTTATACTTTCTTCATTCAAATTCTGACTCATGTCTTCGAATTTTGTCGAAAAGTTCAATTATAAATTTGTGTCTCTAAAATGAACTATAAAAATTTCGTGGGCAAAGATAGTGCTTTTTTCCTAAAGTAATAAAAAACCTGCATGAAATGCTCACTTTTGTGCAATAAAAAGAGCATTCAAAACTATGAATACTCTTTTTTATATCATGAATCTTTGAATTTTTATTTATCTTCCCTTTATGAAATTTAATTTGTTAGAAGAAAATTTTAAATGTTGAATCTTTAAAAGATCTGACTTTACAGCAGGTGAAGAAGAAATTGTTCCATCAACAAATCTTAAAGTCCCTTGATACGTACCAAAAATAGTATTCCCATAATAATCAATGAAGTTGAATTCATACGCATAAATGCTGTTCGTTAGTGTCACAGTTAAAGCTCCATCTATAATTGGACTTTGTAATGTACTTCCTATATACCAGGAAAATTCCTGATAGCCATCATATAAATCCCCCGGGATCACAGTATATGGGGCAAAATCAGACGCACTATTCATTGCAGTCATAAACTTATAAACTCCGGCAGGCAAATTATTTTTAGCTGTTAAAGGTATATTGACAAAAAAGTACAAAGTATCAACAGGGCCTACAATGACAACTTCACAATAATTTGATATTTTTGTGCCCAGTGTATCACCAAAATAAACAAATCCCCCTTTCGTCATTACCGGATAAATTTCATTAACAACACTCACAACGCAGGTTGAAGTAACGTTTCCGGCTTTTGCTGTTATGGTGGCTGTTCCTTTTGAAATTCCTACAATTTTGCCTTTTGCAACAGTCGCTACGCTTGAATTAGAAGTAGTCCAGCTGACAGGGAATTTGCTTATATCTCCATCTCCCGCTACTTTTGCAATTAAAGAGTCTTTCTGTCCAAGGGTAACGCTGGCAGTAGCCTTGCTAAGGGTTAGTCCTGTTACGTCGTTTTTTGTACATGATGCAAATAAAATCGATGTAATCACTGCAATAAATAGACCCTTTTTTATTATTAACTGATTCATTTTATAATTCGGTTTTAGTTTTGCAAATGTAAGATAATTTACTTAATTAATAGATGATAATTGCTAAACACGCACTATTTATCAACAAAAAGGTCATTTCCATCAATAAATTAAAAACATCGATTCATTCCTACGAATTTTCATTGTGACTTTAATGCTAAATTATATAATTACCTGAGCCATATATAATAACATTTAAAAAATGAACATGTATTGATAAGTACTTTCAACTTTTGTGATTCTTTTGTAACTTTTGTGGTGAGGTCTCTTTTATAAGTTACTTAATATAAAACTATTCTGTAATAATTGCTTTTTTTGTCATGTACTTAGATTATATAGATAAAAAAAAACCGCCTGATTTCCCGGGCGATTTTTTTTTTATTTTAAATATAAACTCTTAGGCATTCATCGATACCAGGAATTCATCGTTATTGTCGGTACGTTCCATACGGTCTTTCAGGAATTCCATGGCTTCCATAGAATTCATATCTGCCAGGTGACGACGTAGAATCCACATACGGTTTAAAGTATCCTGATCAAGTAATAAATCGTCACGACGTGTACTCGATGCCATGATATCTACTGCCGGGAAAACACGTTTATTCGACAGTTTGCGGTCCAGTTGAAGTTCCATATTACCGGTTCCCTTGAACTCTTCAAAAATTACCTCGTCCATTTTCGAACCTGTTTCTGTTAAAGCTGTTGCAATAATCGTAAGGCTTCCTCCGTTTTCAATATTACGGGCAGCTCCAAAGAAACGTTTAGGCTTGTGCAGGGCATTGGCATCCACACCACCCGAAAGGATTTTACCTGATGCCGGTGAAACGGTATTGTAAGCACGTGCCAGACGTGTGATAGAATCAAGCAGGATAACTACGTCCTGTCCGCATTCGACCATACGTTTTGCCTTTTCATGAACCATGCTGGCTACTTTCACATGACGTTCTGCCGGTTCATCAAATGTTGAGGAAACCACTTCGGCACGTACGCTACGGGCCATATCGGTTACTTCTTCAGGACGTTCATCAATCAACAATACGATCATATATACTTCAGGATGGTTGGCGGCAATGGCATTGGCAATATCTTTCAGTAATACTGTTTTCCCTGTTTTAGGTTGAGCTACAATCAGTCCGCGTTGACCTTTTCCAATTGGACAGAATAAATCGACTATACGGGTTGAGAGTGTATCGTTTTTACCGCTGCAAAGATTAAACTTTACATCAGGGAAAAGAGGAGTGAGGTGTTCAAATGGTACCCGGTCGCGTACATATTCAGGCGAACGGCCATTAATCTGGGCAACCTTGATAAGTGGAAAGTATTTTTCACCTTCTTTCGGTGGACGGATGGCTCCTTTAACGGTATCTCCGGTTTTTAGTCCGAACAGTTTTATCTGTGACTGCGAAACGTAAATATCATCCGGGGAAGCAAGGTAATTATAATCTGCTGAACGAAGAAAACCGTATCCATCGGCCATCATTTCCAATGTGCCGGTTCCTTCAAGTATCCCGTCAAAATCAAACTGTTTTTCAGCTTTTTCAGGACGTTGGTTAAACTTGTTCCGGTTTATATTTGTATTGTTACCAGTATTCAGGTTGGCATTAATTTTGGCAGGCCTGATTTCAGGTGATTCCTGATTTGTTTTTACCGGTTCTGTGTCACCTTCTGTAGGTTCTGACTCTGTTTCACCGATAAATATTGTTTCTTCAACTGTTGACTCATTTTCTCCGGAGCGGTCTTCAAGTACAAATACTTTTGTGGGAGTTGGTTTTGGTATTGCGATAACTTCAGCTTCAACAGGTTCAACTGCTTCAACCAC
>Ga0302286_10003523_pt1 | contig 10586 bp, 10 predicted proteins | sample III_Fen_E2_3_FD_198765 | JGI IMG/M metagenome (GOLD analysis project Ga0302286, IMG submission 198765) | Peat permafrost microbial communities from Stordalen Mire near Abisko, Sweden - III_Fen_E2_3 | ecosystem: Environmental > Terrestrial > Soil > Wetlands > Permafrost | place: Sweden: Abisko...
GGCTTCGTTCGCAATGATTAACTCATTGGCATGTCTCTCTTTCTCTGTATTCTGGTAAGCCAGCTCTTCATTGGCAATGATTAATTCGGCTGCTCGTCTCTCCTTTTCTTTGTTTTGGAAGGCCAGTTCTTTGTTGGCAAGAAACAATTCATCCGCCCGTCGTCCTTTTTCCCTGTTCTGAAAGGTTAGTTCCTTATTGGCAACGATCAGTTCTGCCGCTCGCTTTTCTTTCTCTTCGTTTTGATAGGCCAACTCTTCGTTGGCAATGACCAATTCCGCCGCCCGCTTCCCTTTTTCTTCATTTTGAAAAGCGAGCTCTTTGTTGGCGATAAACAATTCATCGGCACGCTTCTCTTTTTCCCTGTTCTGAAAGATCAGTTCTTTGTTGGCAACGATTAATTCATTGGCACGAACCTCTTTCTCCAAGTTTTGGAAAACGAGTTCCTTGTTGGCAACGATTAATTCATCGGCACGTTTCCCCTTTTCCTCATTCTGATAGGCGAGCTCCTGATTGGCAATAATTAACTCATCGGCACGTTTTATCTTCTCCTTTTTTTGGTAGGCCAATTCCTTGTTGGCAATGACCAATTCTGCCGCTCGTTTCCCTTTTTCATCGTTTTGGAGAATTAGTTCCTGATTGGCAATCATTAACTCATCGGCACGTTTTATCTTTTCCCCTTCTTGATAGGCTAGTTCTTTGTAAGCAACTATCAATTCTACGGCACGTTTCTCTTCCCCCATATTTTGAATGACAAGATCACTTTCTGCAACGATTAAATCCTTTACATGTTTGCCTTTCACTTTTCCCTTTTTAATGAGTTTTTTATCCTCAATAAGCAAATTATTTAATGCACTATTAACCATGTTTTAATGAATTTATTGTTTGATGAAATGATTAGGGGAACATAAATTAGTGCTAACTATAAAACTTGTATTCATTGGTAAAATTAAACTCCTCCGACCTGTATGCAGTTACAGAATTCTAAAAAAATGTTGTATAATTCACATCCTTATCCCACTCACTCAACTGATGGGGAGACTCATGAACCACCCATCGGTATCAATTGCCGGATAGCTATATTTTTTACATTTACGCAGTATTTTGTAGCTACGGGATGCTAAAGAAGATCAAGCGATTTGGTATTTGAAACCATCTAACAAATGACAACAGCGGACGATAGGGATTATTGGCAAATGATCTGGACCCATTTTAAATCTGGAGATCAGGAGGCTTTTGCGACCCTGTACAATCTGCATGTTGATTATCTATATAACTATGGAACAAAGATTTGTAAAGATGGAGAAACCGTGAAAGATGCAATGCAGGAGCTCTTTCCTGAACTCTTTCTAAAACGGGAAAAGATAAAGACCACTCCTGAGAATCTGAAGTTTTATCTCATTTTGGCCTTAAAACGATGCCTGATCAAAAAAATACCGTCAGAGAGAAAGTTAAGCGGGGGTGTCAACGAAACTGTTGATTTTGAACCTGAGTACAGCATCGAATACCATTAAATTACCGATATCCTGGAAATTACCTTCGAATGTGTGTATATTCGTCATTGACAAAAACGGCGCTCGACAGGGAACTTCCCTTCTATCGGTTGGAAAAAATAAAAATACCCTAATCGATACCTAAGATGAACCAACGAACCAGCTATATCCAATGAGAAAAATATACAAAGTCCTTTATTTTCAGGTTATTGTTGCAATAATTTTGGGAATTATTCTGGGGGTATACCAACCCACCTTCGCAGAATCCCTGAAACCTTTGGGCGACGGATTTATCAAATTGGTCAAAATGATGATTGCTCCCATCATCTTTGCTACCGTGGTGACTGGGATAGCAGGAATGGAGGATACAAAAAAGGTTGGCAGGGTTGGAATCAAGGCAATCCTCTATTTTGAGGTTATTTCCACACTTGCACTGATTATCGGCCTGATCATTGTGAATCTTTTTCAGCCGGGAGCCGGGATGCACGTCAACCCTTCGACATTGGATCAGACAGCTGTGGCAAGATTTGTAAAACCTGCTCAGGGTCATGGTGTTGTCGATTTTTTTATGAACATCATTCCCGAGAATGTCGTCAGCGCCCTTGCCGAAGGAAACATTCTTCAGGTACTGCTTTTTTCTGTTCTTTTCGGTTTTGCGCTCTCAGCTGCCGGCGAAAAGGCCGCACCGTTCCTAAGAGGTATTAAATCCATGGAAGCCGGTCTCTTCGGTGTGATCAAAATCATCATGAAAATTGCTCCCCTCGGGGCTTTTGGGGCCATGAGCTTCACCATCGGGAAATACGGACTGGGTTCACTGGTTTCACTCGGACAATTAATGCTCTCATTTTATACGACCTGTATCATCTTCGTTGCGTTGGTACTGGGCGGAGTGATGAAGTTAACAGGATACAATCTTTTTCGTCTCTTGAAGTTCATCAAAGAGGAAATTCTGATTGTACTTGGAACCTCCTCCTCGGAAGCCGCTTTACCTGGGCTGATGGAAAAAATGGAAACGATAGGATGTTCGAGGTCGGTCGTCGGACTGGTTGTTCCAACCGGTTATTCATTCAATCTGGACGGCACCTCCATCTACCTGACTATGGCTGCAATTTTTCTGGCCCAGGCAACAGGAACACCATTGGATTTATTCCATCAGATCACGTTACTTCTGGTATTGCTGATAACTTCGAAAGGGGCAGCCGGAGTAACAGGGAGCGGCTTTATTACCCTGGCAGCAGTGTTGCCTGTGGTTGGCACCGTTCCGGTTGCTTCCCTTGCCCTGATACTCGGCATCGATCGTTTTATGAGTGAAGCACGCGCAATTACCAACCTGATCGGGAATGCAGTGGCCACAGTGGTGGTGGCAAAATGGGAAAAAGAGATTGACCCGGCCTTGGCTAAGGAGTCGATCGGCTAATTTTCATTCTGTAGGGAATTAATTGAACTTCTATACCATACATCTTTTGAAGGGGTATTTCAGGGTTTTCTCGTCAATTCAATAAAAACAATCTTAAGTATCAACCAACTGCAGAAAAGCTAAAATCTGAGTCCTTCGCATAATGATACAAAATTTCAATACATTTGTATCATGGTGAACCAGAAAGAAGATAGTACCAATTTTATCGGAACCCTGTTTTTTATGGTTCTGATTTGCCTTTTGATAACCTCATTCTTCGATAAACCAAACCATCAAATCTCATTTCCTGCTCAATATCAACTTAATAATGAATTAAGCTTGAGTGTGGTCAAAGCCGTTGCCATCGATTTCGTTCAAATGCCTTCTGTTGAGCATAGTTGCCTGCAACTGATTTACAATGACACCCTGAATCTTTTTAGTGAGACCTGCAAAATATTTGCCGACAACAACAAAATAACCCAACGTTTCATTTTTCTTCAAAAAAGTGAACTATTAATCAAACCGTTACGCCTGTCACGGTGGTTTTGTTTTCAATTTATCCCCACGGACAACAACGAGTTGCCGATTTTAGGTTAAATCCCCAGCGTTTTTTTATTTCTCTCCGTGCATGACACAAGGGGATAGCAATATTTAACTTAAAAATTATACCATGAAATAGCCATTAGACAATTATCACACCAACCGGAAATGATAATGTGGCTATTCCATTTGGCCGTTATAAAATAAATTATAAACAAATGAAAACCGTATTATATACTTTCATCGCATTTTTTATTTTTGGTATCCTTCAACCTGCATTTACCAGCAAGGTACCTAAACAAAAGGGAATTCTGATCCAGGCAATGGATAGCAATGCATCCTCCCAACTGCTTGTTCAATCTGCCAAAATTATTTCCGGACGCTTAACTGATTTTAGTTCAGAAAAATTTGAGGTGACAGTCATTCCTGAAAAAAATCAGATCCAAGTCACCTCAGACCAAACACAGGATCTTGAAACAGTAGAGAAGCTCCTCACGCACAAAGGGGTACTGGCATTTTATGAAATCTATACAAGGTCGGCCCTTCCCGATTCTCTAAAGAATGACAATCGGCTTTTTTCAATGTTACCAAGTAACTCCGCCAGTCAGACTGATGCAAAGATCGGATGTACAACGGTGGATGGTATTGAAAAAGTAAATGAATATTTGAAAGCAGCCAATCAGTCCAAAAATTTTCAATTTGTCTGGGACCAGCCTTTTGAGGGTCTGGATGTATGCCTTTACGCACTGAAAACCAACGACGGGAAAGGGGCCTTGATTGCCAATTCCGATATTGAGAGTGTCAAAAGTAGCGAAGATGAAACCTCACATATTCAGGAAATTACCATCGCATTGAAAAAATCGGGGACGGATGTTTGGGCAGATGCCACAAGACGAAACCTGAACCATGCCATTGCCATAGTATTGGATGATAAAGTTCTTGCTGCACCAGTGGTAAACGCTGTAATTTATGGTGGTAAAGCCATGGTCACCGGTAGTTATACACCGACTCAGGCCAGATATATTGCGGCCATTGGGAATAATGGAGAGTTACCCTTATTTTTTAAAGTCGTGAAATAAATCAATTAGACGGCCCCATCTTTTAGAACTGGGGCCGTTTATTAAAATTTAGTGTATTGCACTCACCCGGGTTGTCATCCTATTTTCTATCAAGAAAACATGAACCAACAATCTTGCTAATTGTTTATTGTCCCTGATGTATTTGTCAGCGTTGTATATGTCAATGTATACCCATTCTTGTTGATAACAGCTTTATTGTTCAGGGTAACCGAATCAACATTGGAATTACCTGTCAGTGTCCACGTGCCACCATTAATTGCAATGGAAGTAGCTTTTGCGGTATTTACGGTATCATAAGCTCCTTTCCAGATAACACCCGAATTAAGTGTTAAAACTGCTGTTATCTGAATTTCCCGTATCACCCGTTTTGTTAACTGTACAGTTGGTCATGGTAAATGTCCTTCCCGAAACCTTAACGGCATTTACGTCTGAAGATGAAGATGAATAAGGACTTCCGGATATATTAACTATTCCTGACGACTGTGTATAGTTGTGGTGGATTTAGTAACAGTAACAGTGCAATACGCGATGCGGTTGCCATTATTGGTAGTTGCAGTAACTGTTGCCGTTCCCGCAACTTTGGCAGTTACAGTTCCACTGCTGACAGTTGCAACTTTTTCATCACTGCTTTTCCAGGACACTGTTGTGACTGTCGCATTGGTTGGTAAAACAGTTGCCGTCAACGTTTCTGTTGAACCAACGGTAAGTGAAAGTGTCGATTTGTTGAGCGTGACGCCTGTTTCGCCAATATTGCCCTCGTCTTCGTGCTTGCACGCAAAAAATACAACTGTAAGCATCATGCATAATGCAACAATCATCAGGTGCACTTTCAAAGAATTAAAACCAGGTCTATTCATGGTCGTTACTTTATGAAAATTTTGATTTTTATATTTTCGCTTTGTACATCTGTATTCAGAGCAGACATCTTTGGTTACAGAGGCAGTGGCATGCTTTAATACAATCGCAAAGTTATTTGCGTCATCTGTATATCAAAAAGATATTCAATGGAATGCGTAAATAAATCACCCAAATGGCTGATATTTTCAAGAATCAATTTTCATGCAAATCGCCTTGTCCTAATTCTCACCAATGAAAAAAGAGATTCATCTGGTCGGGGGGAGGTGTTAATTTAACTTTCTCCCAGGACAGCCAGTCGTCAGCGGAGATAGATACATCCATTTGGCCGTTAAAAGACAAACAAAATTATTGGGTTTTCAAGGCAAATATTGTTGAATAAATATGCCTAAATTGATCCGGAACTTCCTGAGGAAATAATGTTCAATCAATCGTTTCCCCGTTTCAATTCTTCAATTTCGGTAGGCTTGATGAATAGCCACACTGGGCTGCCCCTGCTCTCTGTCCCTCCGTCACTTCCGTCTCTCCGTCTAGTTTCACTGTTTCAGCTACCTGATCTCAGCCCCATCGTTGATCGCCTAAGCTGGTCTATATTTGCCATGTTAAACAACATATCAAGTAAATCAGATTTCTTGATTTTTATATTTATTTATCAATAAATTTGTTAGGACTGAACCTTGCATTTTGAAAATGAATTCATCATCAAACAATTAATGGAATGCATTATTGTGAACTGACAGAAAAATTCTGAATAGTTCTGCTTAAAGAAAAATATGAAATTTGAAAAAGTGAAACAAAGATTGACCTAATAACTTACGAACTCGGAAAATTATAAAAGCGTAAATAATGAATGTCGCTAAATTCGGATCTGGTATACTTATTATAGGCATTGTTATTCTTGCCATTGGTGTTATTCAATTTGGAATAAATCAACCAAAAACATTTGATAGAAGTGAGTCAAGAATTAGTTCTTTAGGCGGGAGGGATGACTTTAGTAATTGGATTGAAACTAAAGAAATTAACGCTGAAAGAGGACAAAAAAGAAAACAGTCTACAAACATTATGATTGTCGGAGGGATAATTGTACTGCTGGGTGGCATAATAAAAGTCTCGGGTAATCAGGCCTCAACTACAGTTTCCGGCCTTAATTCAGAAACTCATAAATTGAATCAAAATGATTATCGTTATTGTACTATGTGCGGTAAAAAACATTCATCGACATCTACCGGTCAGTTTTGTGATGAATGTGGCAATAAATTGTAAAACCTAAAAATCTAATATACTATGAAAACCTGTCCCAAGTGCAATTTATCATACAATGACGATAAAAAGTTCTGCAAAAGCTGTGGCAATACACTCGAAGAAAATAATTCTACAACTACTGGAAGTAAGTTGAACAACACCTCTCTCTTTTTGATAATCATAATAGCATGGGATGCACTTAACCGCTTAATATGGCTATTTATCCAATTTGTAATACTCCCCAATTATATACAAAGGGCAAACTATGGTGAAATCGCACAAAAGATATATGGGAATGTAAGTTTAATAACTAACGGAATACCATTAGTGATCTTTGGAATTTCAATTTATTTTGTTCAAGAAAAGAAGGTACGACTATTTCTTGCTGCCTGCATGATAATATACTTTTTCAATTATTATATGGCTAATCTTCAACTGTTATTTAAATAGTTGATCTATTTATATTCTGTATGCATTCAACCTATGGGTTGGTCGAATCATACTATTCACCAAGCACTTACACCAGCATTGGCTGCCGTCTTGCATTTTCGAAGTTAACAGTTACTAAACCATACATCATTTAAATCCAAATGATTTGGTCAAAGTAAAGGGATGGAAGTCTGATTAATGAATAACAAGAAATAATTGAAAATAATATTAATTATTCTTATTAACTTAAAAAAGGAGGATAAAAAATGCATAACCAAAGGATCGTCTTAATCATGTCAGCTATCGCTGGTATTATCGGTACGTTTTTACCATATATGAAGTCGTGGATCAACTCGGCTTCCTTATTTGAAGCAAGAGATGGTACTGGTTACATTATCATCGCGGCATTTGGCATTTCTTTAATCGTTTCACTTATTGGTAATCAAAAAGAGGCTATGACTAAAGGCCATTTAGCAGGTGCAATCATTCCAGGTGTCATTCCGGCAATTATACTTCTTTTATTGGTTCTTAGTCGAATGAATGATGATCTTGTCAAATTTTTTACAAATTTTGAAATTGGTTTTTATCTGGTGGTAATATCCTCTTTGTCAATTCTGGTTTTTGGATTGGCATTAAATGATAATAGAACCACTATACCAAATACATCAACCGCAGATACCCTCTTTTGTTCCGGATGCGGGAAAAAACATTCAGTCAGATCAGCTGGTGAGTTTTGTGATGAATGTGGCAATAAATTGTAAAGTTTAGAAATATGAAAACTTGTAAAAAATGCAATTTATCATTCGATGATGATAAAAAATTCTGCAAAAAATGTGGTGACCCCCTAATTTCAGAAAATCAAATTGATCCTAAAAATATTGGTAAAAAAACAGTTTTTGAAGATCGGCTAAAAATTGATCCGTTAAATCTTGAACTTCTTTATGAATATGCTCAATTCCTTTTCAACAATCTAATATTTAAAGAAACAATTACGGTTTCTTATAAAATATTGGCAATAAACGAGAATGATGGCACTGCAAGGGAACTACTTTATAAATCATATTTAAAGCTGGATATGCTTTTAGATGCCTCTGAGTTTGGCAAACAGCTACTTACGGAAAGACCAACCGATATTCTTTTGCTTGCTGAACTCGCTAAAATTTCAAGAAAATTAGGAAATTATGATAAAGCTATTGAATACCATGACAAAGTTCTTAGTTTACAACCTTCAAATGCCACTGCTTTGCACAACAAAGCACTAATTTTACTTAAAAAAAACCAACTTGAGAAGGCGATTGAAATCTTCAAAAGGTTATACCAAGATGGACAGAAAGATAGAATTACAACAATTTATGCAGGCATTGACAAAGCATTAAGTACTGATTATAATGCTGCTATTAACTTATTTGTCCCAATTTTGAGTAATGAAAACATAAATCAGAAAGATTTAGACAACAATCGTGGTTTTCTTTATTTGGGATATAGTTTAAGCCAAAGTTCAGCCAATATTTTGGAAGTCTCACAATGGTTTACAAAAATTGATTTCACTGTTTTAAAACAAGATCATCATCCGCTCGATGAGCAGACAGTTGTAAAAATTGTCGAATTTGTTGTCAATCATAGTTTAATTGAGGTTTATCCATCTTCCACTTCAAATAATCAATTTATTTCCTTTACAGAATCTTTCCTCCCTAAGGGTTATTTTACTGCAAATAGTAATTCAAAGATTGCGGATATTTGGTATGCAATTGGCAACAAGCAGGTTGAGCTAAAACGATTTGCCGATGCGATAAATTCATTCCAAAAAGCGAGTGATTTGTGTCCAAATGAAAGCAAATACAAAGAAAAATTTGCTGAGATAAAAAAAGTATATGAAGCTGATACCCGAAAAAAGAATAGAAAAGCAAATATTGGAATTGCAGCCATAATTGTTAGTCTCGTAATTATAGCTATTTCAATATTCACTTATAAGAATTTTGAAGAAAAAAAAGCGTATGCGTTTGCAAAACAACTGAATACTTTTAACTCTTATCAAACATATTTAGACAAATATCCTAAAGGAAGTTACTTATATGAAACCACAGAAGCTCAAGAAGATGCATTATGGGATGAAGCAAAAGGATCAAAGTCAGTAGAAAGATATCGAAATTATTTATCATTTTACCCAAAAGGCAAATATTCGACTGAGGCAAATGAAAAAATTTGGGCAAACTATTTATCTTGTGTTTTAGTCTTGGGTGGCACTTTTCAAATGGGTAATAATGATGTAAATAATGAACAACCGGTACATTCAGTTACATTGAGGGATTTTCATATTGGGAGGTACGAGGTAACCCAACGCCAATGGGAAGATATCATGGGCAATAATCCCAGTTATTTTGGCGGATATAATTTGCCAATAAACATGGTTAGTTGGAATGATGTGCAAAAATTTCTCCTTAAACTTAATTCATTGACTGGAGAAAATTATCGTTTGCCTACTGAGGCGGAATGGGAATATGCTGCAAGAGGAGGAAAAAAAAGTAAAGGTTATATATATGCCGGGAGTAATAACTTGGATGATGTTGGTAGGTATATTGATAATAGTTTTAAAAATAAAATTATACCTGGAAGTAGTTATAACCACACAACTTATAAAGTTGGAAGTAAGCAACCCAACGAATTGGGTCTCTACGATTTGAGTGGCAATGTATGCGAATGGTGCAGTGATTCCTATGATAAATATAGTAGCAATGCTCAATCAAACCCGTTTGGCCCTTCATCAGGATTTGGTAAAGTGATAAGAGGTGGTAGTTGGCGAAGTAACTCGCAAAATTGCCGCATATCTTATCGCGAAAACTTGAGACCTGACCAAGGCTATGACTATGTAGGTTTTCGTGTTGTGCTCAGTGCAAATTAATATATGAAGCAGATGTATAACTATTGTTTTATGATTTTACAATACTACTGATGCGTTAAAAATTGATCGTTAAATAAATCATATTGTTCTTTGAAATTTTGGGGAGTGTAATCTGAACTCTGTCCGTTGACGGGTGACTCAGAGTCACACCGTCAGTTTTTCCAAATTCCAAAATCGAAAATATTATCTGATCTCAGCCCCATCGTTGATCGCCTCTCCGGGTACCACAAATACCAGCCGGCCTTCGTTGTTTTCGGCCATCAGGATCATCCCCTGCGATTCGATCCCTTTGAGGTTCTTGGGAGCCAGGTTCACCAGGATAGAGACCCGCTGACCAATGATCTGCTCCGGTTCGTAATGCTCGGCTATCCCGGATACGACGGTACGTTGATCTATACCGGTGTTGATGGTGAGCTTCATCAGTTTTTTAGTTTTGGCCACCTTTTCGGCGGCTACGATTGTGCCGGTACGGATATCCATCCTGGCAAAGTCATCGTATTCGATATGGGCCTTAGCTGGTGCAACCGTTGCCTGTTCAGACTCATTGGCTTTTTTGGTAGCCAGGAGTTTATCAACCTGACGCTGGATGGCATCATCCTCTATTTTTTCGAAAAGCAATTCGGGGGTATTGACGCGGTCTCCCGCTTTGAGCAGA
>Ga0302286_10003524_pt1 | contig 10585 bp, 6 predicted proteins | sample III_Fen_E2_3_FD_198765 | JGI IMG/M metagenome (GOLD analysis project Ga0302286, IMG submission 198765) | Peat permafrost microbial communities from Stordalen Mire near Abisko, Sweden - III_Fen_E2_3 | ecosystem: Environmental > Terrestrial > Soil > Wetlands > Permafrost | place: Sweden: Abisko...
TGGTCAAGACGTATTTACCCAAAGCCAAGGTCAATCTGACACAGGCTGTTCCGGGAGCGGATGCATCGGGCATCTTGAGGGAGGGAAAAGATGCCGTGGTTTTCAAGGTGAGTGACGGCAACCAAGTGAAGCGGATCAACGTGTTCAGCGATTCAAATCCATTGACGGAATCGTCGCAATGTCAGTTGGGCGACGTGAATGTGCGGTTATCGTACGGGGTCATGCCGCAGCTGCTGCCATTCAGCATCACCCTGCGTGATTTCCAATTGGAACGGTATCCGGGATCGAACAGTCCTTCGTCGTATGCCAGTGAAATCACGGTGACGGATACGGAACGCAGAATTGTGCTGCCCTACCGAATTTTTATGAACAACATCCTGAAGTACAGGGGCTACCGATTTTTCCAGTCTTCGTATGACGAGGATGAGCAAGGCACGATTCTGTCGGTGAGCCACGATTATTGGGGCACTTTTTTAACGTATGCGGGCTATTTGATGTTGGTTCTGGGTTTGGTTTGGACGTTGTTCAACAAAAACAGCCGATTCCGTACCTTGCTGAAATTGAGTGGGGAGCTTCATAAAAAACGTCTTGCCGTTTTGGTTGGCCTGATGCTTTTGATGGTTGGAGTTCAGGCACAGACGGTTACTAAAGAAAAACACCTCGATGAGGTCGGTCGGTTGCTCATTCAGGATTTAAATCAAGGCCGAATCGAACCGTTCAGCACCTTCGCTTCGGATGTGTTCCGCAAGATTTCCAAGAAAACAAGTTACAAGGATGCTGCTCCAACGGAGGTCATGTTGGGCATGATGTGCAACCCTTCCTACTGGCAGAATGAGCCCATCATCAAGGTTGGCAACGACAAGCTTGAAAAGGAACTGGGGGGAGTGGACGGATATGTATCTTTCAATCAGCTATTTGATTTTGAAAACGGCAATGCTTACAAACTGAGCGAAAAGGTGGATGCGGTCTACCACAAGGAACAAACCACGCGTGACAAGTACGACAAGGAGGTTCTGAACGTGGATGAACGCGTCAACATCTGTTACGAGGTCTACTCGGGAGCGTTGCCTGCCCTGTTGCCCGTCAAGGGACACCCGGATGCGAAATGGACGACCCTGGCAGGGGAAACGAATAAGCCTGGGCTCGCAGAAGGTTCGCCAAACATGGAGGGGGCGGGTTCGATGGAAAACGTTCCGGCCGAGATGAAGGCCGCCATCGCTGCGAAAAAGATGACCACGACTTCAGCCAATACAGCGCTGCTTCACCCCTATTTGACCGCTGTTGCAGACGCTCTGAAAACTGGAAATTGGATACCGGCTGAAACCGCCCTTCAAACGATTCGGAATTATCAGCAGGCCAACGGCGGCAGTCAATTGCCTTCGGACACGAAAATCGGTTTGGAAAAGTTTTACAACGAATGGAACGTGTTCGGATGGCTGGCCAAAATCTACGCCATGATAGGATTTGTGCTGCTGGTGATGCATCTCTTTTATATTTTCAACGCGAAAAACGGATGGACCAACATACTTGAGAAAGCGGTTTTCCTGTACTGGTTGCTGTTTGCAGTCTATTCGGCCGGCTTGGGAATACGTTGGTACATTTCGGGGCACGCGCCTTGGAGCAACGGCTATGAATCGATGATATTTGTGGGTTGGGCCACCTCCTTGTCCGGTTTACTCTTTGCCAAACGGTCTCCCGTCTCGCTGGCCATCACGTCGGTTTTGGCAGGCATCATCCTGTTCGTGGCCGGCATGAGTTGGATGAATCCGGAAATCACGCCCTTGGTACCGGTGCTGAAATCGTATTGGCTCATCGTCCACGTGGCGGTGATCACTTCCAGCTACGGTTTTTTGGCCATGGCCGCCTTGCTGGGATTGCTGAACCTCATCCTGATGACGGCGCGCCCACGGGTTCGGACGGAACGCTTGAGCGAAAGCATCACGGAAATAAGCTACATCATCGAACTGGCCATGATTGTGGGTCTGATGCTGCTCACTGCCGGCTGTTTCATCGGCGCCATCTGGGCCAACGAGTCTTGGGGACGCTATTGGGGCTGGGATCCGAAGGAAACCTGGGCCTTGGTGAGCATTGTGACGTATTCGGCCATTTTGCATTTGAGAAACGTTCCGGCAGCCAACAACCAATTCGTACTGAGCAGTCTGTCCGTCCTCGGGTTCAGCACCATCATCATGACGTTTTTCGGAGTTAATTATTACCTTTCGGGAATGCATTCCTATGGGCAGGGCACACCGCCTGCCGTTCCGAAGGTGCTTTACCTGGTCATCGCTGCCATCATCGTATTGATCGTGTTGGCATACAACGCATATAAAAAGGAAAACAAAAAAGCATGAACCGATACCTGCACATCGCGCTGATTACATTCTATTCCATCGTTACGTTGGCTGCATTGGCCGTGCTCATCTATGTGGGACATTCGTATTACAGTTTGCCCATTGAGGAACGATTCTTCCATCCCATGTATGAGATGCTGAAACCGAGCGGCTATTTGGGCCATGGTTTCGGAATTATTGGTACGTTGCTCATACTCATCGGTTTGTTTTCGTACATGGCCCGTAAGCACATTCGAATTTTCTGGGGTTGGGGCTTGCTCAAACATTGGCTCGAACTCCATATTTTCCTTTGCACGCTGGGAACTTTGCTGGTGCTCTTCCATACCACATTTAAGTTCGGAGGAATTGTTTCCGTGGGCTTCTGGAGTCTCATGATCGTATGGTTCAGCGGGTTGATCGGCCGGTTCCTCTACATACAGATTCCGCGCACCATCGAGGGAAGGGAACTGACTATTAAAGAAGTTCAGGAGAAAATTGAAAATCTGGAAGCGGACCATAATGATCAGAAATTGCTTAAAAAGCTGAAACGTCAGGTGAAAGGATTGGAAAAAGTGAAGCGACTCTTTAACCGGTGGCATTACGCTCATCTTCCATTTGCACTTATAATGTTGATAATCATGGTTATACATGTGACGGTTGTTTTATATCTGGGTTATAAATGGATTTTTTGAAACAATGGACAAACTGATTGAATGGGGCATTTATGGCGTGACGTTTCTAGTCATCGCGTTGGTGCTTTTAATATATATACTCAAACAACGGCGCGAATCGAAGCGCTCGGGCGAAAAGATTGTGTTTGCAAAGGAAGAAAACTTGTATGAGCCAGTCTCCATCTATCCTTACATTGACCCGGACCGTTGCTTTAAAAGCGGCGCATGCGCCATGGCATGTCCGGAAACCGACGTATTGGGCATTCGTCACGGCAGGGCTGTGCTCATCAACGCCTCCCACTGCATCGGTCACGGAGCTTGTTTGAAGGCTTGCCCGGTGGAAGCCATCTCCTTGCGCATCGGTACGGAAAAAAGAGGCATCGACCTTCCCAATCTAAATCCCAATTTTGAAACAAACATCAAGGGTATTTTCGTAGCCGGCGAACTGGGCGGCATGGGACTCATCCGCAATGCAGTGATACAGGGAAAAGAGGCGGTGGACAACATCTTCAAGTCGTTGAACAAATCGGCCGAAGCCACCTACGATCTTATTGTAGTCGGTGCAGGCCCAGCAGGGATTTCAGCCACATTGCAGGCAAAGAAGCTGGGGATGAGCGTGTTGACTTTAGAACAAGATACGCTGGGCGGTACCGTTTACACCTTCCCAAGATCGAAAATCGTGATGACGGCCCCTATGGACTTGCCTACCTACGGTAAGGTCAAGATGAAAGAAACCAGCAAGACTGAACTCTTGGATTTGTGGCATAAGGTACTTAAGGCCAAGCACATCACCATACAGGAAAATACGAAGGTCAATGCGATTGAATCGGTAAACGGAACGTTTCATGTGAAAACATTCAACGGTGAGTCGTATACGTGTCGAGCCGTGCTTTTGGCTATCGGCCGAAGAGGATCGCCCCGCAAGCTACACGTTCCCGGCGAGGATAGCGAAAAGGTGGCTTATCGCCTGCTGGAACCCGAAGAAATTTCCGGAAAGCGCATTGTGGTGGTAGGTGGCGGTGATTCGGCCATCGAATCGGCATTGCTCTTGGCGGACAAGAACGAAGTAATCCTCTCCTACCGTGGTGAGGCGTTCAATCGCATCAAAGCCGGTAATGCACGCAAGATCAGCGAAGCCATCAAGTCTGGCTTGGTACCGATTTTGTTCAATTCCAACCTGGTTTCCATTGACGACCATCGAATTCGCTATAAAATGGATGAATCGGACGAAATACATGAGTTGGACAACGATTTAGTTTTTATCTTTGCGGGAGGTGAACTCCCCATCGATTTTCTGAAGAAAGTTGGTATCAACTTCTCTACCAAACGGGGTGAAACAATCTTAAAAAACTGAATGAGAAAACACATTGCCCTCCTTTCGGCACTTTTACTCAGTCTTTTTGCAGCGTCCGCCCAGATCTCTCCGGGTGACTTGAGCAATGCGCATGCCTACTTGGAAGGAGTCAGCAACTGTACCAAATGCCATTCGGCCGGAAATAAGGTGACCAACGACAATTGTTTGGCCTGCCATCCGCTCATTCGAAGCAATCAAGCAGCTCATAAAGGGTATCATGGTTCGGTCGATGTGTTGGGTAAGAATTGCTCTTCGTGCCACAATGAACACCATGGGCGTACCTTTCGCCTAATCAACTTCGACAAAAAAACATTTGACCACCGGAAAACAGGATTCGAAAAGAAAGGCGTCCATGCCTCGTTGGACTGTCAGGAATGCCACAACCCCGACCATATCTCGGACCCCAAGCTAAAGAAAAAGAAATTCACGTACTTGGGATTAAACAAGACTTGCCTGACCTGCCACGACGATTACCACCAAGGCAAGATGTCCTCCAATTGTTCGGAATGCCACAGTTTTGACAGTTTCGAAAACCCGAAAGCCTTTGACCACAGCAAGACGCATTTCCCGTTGTTGGGCAAACATAAGGCATTGACTTGTAAGCAATGTCACAAGGAAGAAGTGGTGAATGGAATTACCAAGCAAGGTTTCAAGAATTTGAGATACGCCAATTGCAACGCTTGTCACAAAGATGTGCACGACAACAAGTTTGGTCAGGATTGCAAGAAATGTCATCAAGAAAGTTCCTTCAAGGACATCCGAAACGGAAATGCTTTCAATCACGACAACACCGATTTCCCGTTATTGGGAAAACACCGATTGTTGGAATGCATTCAGTGCCATATTTCTGGCAATATGACCAAACCGCTCAAACACGGCCAATGTTCGGATTGTCACAAGGATATCGTCCACAAAGGGGAGTTCGCCGTGAATGGTAAATCACCGGATTGTTCCCAATGCCACAACAACGATGGGTTCATGCCTTCCACGTATACCTTGGAAAGGCACAATGCATCACAATTCAAGCTTTCGGGCGCTCATGAAGCTACGCCGTGTATCGCTTGCCATCAAAAAAATGGCGAGTGGCATTTCCGCAACATCGGCACCAAGTGCGTGGATTGTCATAAAAGCGAACATAAGGGCTACATCTCGGACAAATTCTACGCCAAGGCCAATTGCACCGATTGCCACAACGAGTCGAATTGGAGGGCTATCACCAAATTCGATCACAATCAGACTGGATTCAAACTGGATGGAAAACATGCGGAATTGGCTTGCAGGGATTGCCATTATGCCAAAAATGCTCAGGGGGTCAGGGTTCAGAAATTTTCCGGACTATCCACGGATTGCAATTCCTGTCACAAAGATCACCATGGCGGCCAATTCGAGGTGGATGGATACACCGATTGTTCGCGCTGTCATAAGACCAACAGTTGGAAGGATTCCAAATTTAATCACGACTCATCACGTTTCAAACTGGAAGGCGCACATGTGGGAGTAGCTTGTGCCGAATGTCATAAATTAATCACCACTCCCAAGGGTACGTATGTCGAATACAAATTCAATGACATCGAATGCTCAAGGTGCCATCGATAATACTTTTTTTGCTGATTTCAGCCCATTTGTCAGGGCAATCTCCCCATGGAGATGCTTTGAAGATGAAATGCAATGTTTGCCACACAACAAAAGATTGGTCTGTCAAGGAAAAAGGGTTCGACCATAACACGACTTCCTTTAAATTGTTGGGACAGCACAAGGATGTGTCATGCAAGGCCTGCCATCCGACGTTGGTCTTTACGGATGCCAAATCGGATTGTGCTTCCTGCCACAAGGACGTGCATCAGGGAACAGTAGGTCGGGATTGCGATCGCTGCCACAATACGAATTCGTGGATGGTTGGCAACATCACGGAAATACACCGTCAATCAAGATTTCCACTGGAGGGTGGCCACACTGGAGTCGATTGCAACCGATGTCACCAGTCGGGTTCGAGATTGCGGTTCGATCCCATGAGTACGGAATGTGTATCCTGTCACTTAAAAGACTACAACGCTACGACAAATCCGGCGCATGCCGCTGCCCTGTTCTCAAAAGACTGCAAAAGCTGTCACGATGAGATAGATTGGAAGCATGCGACGTTCAACCACAATACGGCGACCAGTTTTCCGCTGAGCGGAGGGCATTTGAATTTGACCTGCAACCAATGCCATACGCAAGGATTCATAGGGACTTCCACTGCTTGCGTGGCTTGTCACTTGAAAGACTACAATGCCACGACGAACCCGGCACATGCGGCTGCACAATTTCCAACCGATTGCAAGATGTGCCACAATGAGGTGGATTGGAAATCATCGACGTTCGATCACAATACGTCGACCACTTTCCCTTTGAAAGGTGGGCACTTGGGATTGAGCTGCAATCAATGTCATACCCAGGGTTATGCTGGTACTTCAACCGCCTGTGTGGCTTGTCACCTGAAAGACTACAATGCGACCACCGACCCGATACATTCGGCTGCCGGTTTCAGCACCGATTGTCAAACATGTCATACGGATGCTTCATGGAAAACCAGCTCATTCAACCACACTACGGCAACCAGTTTTCCATTGAACGGTGGTCATCAGAACTTGACTTGCAACCTATGTCATTCACAGGGCTTTGCAGGTACTTCGACCGCCTGCGTGGCTTGTCACCTGAAAGACTACAATGCCACGACGAACCCGGCACATGCGGCTGCGCAATTTCCAACCGATTGCAAGATGTGTCATGATGAATCGGCTTGGACCAATGCAACATTCGACCATAACAAATCGACGACCTTCCCGCTCAAGGGTGGACACTTGGGTCTGACTTGTATCAAATGCCATACCCTTGGGTATATAGGAACATCCTCGGCTTGCGTGGCTTGTCACCTGAAAGATTTCAATGCCACGACCAACCCGGTGCACTCGACTGCAGGGTTCAGCAGTGAATGCCAAACTTGTCATACGGATGCTGCCTGGAAGCCGAGTTCGTTCAACCACAATACGGCCACGAGCTTTGCGTTGACAGGAGCACACCGGACATTGACCTGCAATCAGTGCCATACCGTTGGGTTCAAGGGGACTTCAACGGCTTGCGTAGCCTGCCACTTGAGTGATTATAACGCCACGACGAACCCGGCGCACGCCGCAGCCAAGTTTCCCTCCACGTGCGAGACCTGCCACAACACAACCGTTTGGACGACGACGACTTTCAACCATGATAGCCAATATTTCCCCATTTACAGTGGAAATCACCGTGGACAATGGACTACTTGTTCCCAATGTCACACCAATGCCGCCAATTTTGCCGTGTTCTCCTGTCTGACTTGTCACGAACACAGCAAGACAAGCATGGATGCCGCTCACAAAGGAAGAAGCGGTTATGTGTACAACAGCACGAATTGTTTAAGTTGTCATCCCCGTGGTAGTTCCTAGTTCCGAATTAAATCCTAACTTTGCACCATCTATTTTGATATGACTGAACCCATCCGATGATTCGATTCAATTTTCTCATAATCAGCTTGTTTTTGGCATTTGGATGCTTTGCCATTCAATCGCCGCATGGGAAAAATTTCAAGCTGAAATGCAGTGATTGTCATACGACAGAAAATTGGAACGATGTAAAGCCGGAAAACTTTGATCACAACAAAACAAATTTTCCGTTGGTTGGCCAACACAAAATGGTGAGTTGTAGGAAATGTCACCCAACGCTTGATTTTTCTGAAGCGTCGACGGAATGTTCCACTTGCCACACCGACATACACCAACAAACGGTAGGTTCCGACTGTGGACGATGCCATACACCTGAATCTTGGTTGGTCAAGAATTCCAAAATAAGGGAAATCCATCAACATAGTGGTTTCCCGTTGATTGGCATGCACGGCACAGCCGAATGTCAGCGGTGTCACGTTTCGGGTTCGAAAGAACGCTTTGACGTCATCAATACCGAATGTTACAGTTGCCACCGCGACAAGTACGAGGCCACCACCAGCCCAAACCACCGTACTGCAGGCTTTGGAACCGATTGCAACCGATGCCACAACATGGTTGGAAGGCAGTGGAACGGAGCGAATCAAGGATTTGAACATGGATTTTTTCCATTAAAGGGTGGCCATCAGATTGATTGCGTAAAATGCCACGCCAGTGGAACCTATTTTGGATTGTCCAAGGAATGCGTTTCTTGTCACTTGAAAGAATACAATGCCACGACGAATCCGAAACACTCCACTTCAGGATTTTCCACGGAATGTCAGACTTGTCACAACATCACGTCCTGGAAGGGTGCTTCGTTTGATCATGACGGAAAATATTTCCCCATTTACAGCGGAAAGCACAAGGGCACATGGAGTTCTTGCTCCGAATGTCATACCAATGCGGCAAATTACGCAACGTTTTCGTGTCTGAACTGCCATGCGCACAACAAGACTTCCATGGATGCCAGACACAGTGGAATGGGCGGTTACTCCTACAACAGTTCCAGTTGTATTTCGTGTCACCCTCAAGGCAGAGCCGGATAAAATGAACGCCATGAGAAAACTGATAGTGTTCCTTCTAATTTGTCTATCGACGGCAACGTATGGTCAAAAGATCATTAAGGGTTCGATTACCTTCATTAGTTCTCAAAACGTCTATGTGACGTTTGAAAATACGGATGGCATCCAAGCTGGTGATACCTTGTTTTCAGAAGTAAAAGGAATGCCCATTCCGGTGCTGTTGGTGAAAAGTTTATCTTCCACTTCTTGCCTTTGTTTGCCCCTGAGCAATCTGAAAATTGACGAAACGGCATTTATCCAAGCTAAAATTCCGGTGGTGGAGGAACATAATCCCATTCATCAGACTGCCAGGGACTTGGAAGCCACCAAATCCGTCAATGCCGATGCCATTCATGCAACACTTCAGGGCAAAAAAGAAACAAAACCACTACCGCGCTTTGACGGTCGACTTTCGGTGACATCTTATTCCAATTTGATGAGCACCAACTCCAATCAACGCTTTAGATACAACTTGTCCATAAACGCCCAAAACATAGACAGTTCTGCTTTTTCTGCTGAAACCTATCTGTCCTTTTCTCACGAATTGGGACATTGGAGTGGCATCACGGACGCTTTGAAAGTTTACAGTTTGGCAGTAAATTACCATGCTGGGAGCCAATCCGTCACGTTGGGCCGTAAAATCAATTTGAACATGGCCAATATTGGAGCCGTTGACGGTTTGCAGTATGAATATGCCCATAAGTCGATGACGTATGGCTTTTTGGGCGGTTCCAGACCCGATTATTACACGTATGGCTTCAATCCCAACCTCTTGCAGTTTGGCGCTTTTGTGAGTCAAAACATCCAAACGGAACGTGGATCCATGCAAACGTCACTGGCCGTGTTCAATCAGATGAACAACTTCAAGACCGACAGACGGTTTGCTTATTTGCAGCACAGCAACGTCCTGCTTAAAAACCTGAGTTTGTTTGCTTCGGCAGAAGTTGATTTCTATACATTGGTAAATTTGCAACCGAAATCGACTTTCGACCTGACCAGCGCTTATGTATCCATGCGCTATAAACCATTTGACAATTTGTCTTTGTCGCTTTCGTACGATGCCAGAAAGAACATTTACTACTACGAAACTTTTAAGAATCAGATTGACAGCATCATAGACCGGGAAACGAGACAAGGACTTCGATTCAATTTTAATTACAGACCCTTTAAGAAAGTGACGTGGGGAGGAAATGCAGGTTATCGCTATAAAAAATCGGACCTCACACCTTCGATTAATGCCAACACGTACCTGTCGTATTCGGAAATACCTTGGGTCAATGCTTATGGAACGCTGGATGTGACCTATTTGAAAACAAGTTATCTGAATGGTATGGTGTATGGTGTCTCACTGTCCAGGGACTTGCTTGATGGCAAATTGTACGGTGAACTGAAATACCGTATGGTGAATTACACTTACAACAACTCCACTTCCACCCTATTGCAGAATATTGCGGAATGCAGCCTTGCTTGTCGATTGGCCAAGCAACTCATGCTTTCGGTCGATTTGGAGGGTACGTTGGAAACTGGAGGGAATTCGCTACGGGTATATGTGAATGTGACGAAGCGTTTTTAAACCCTTCAATTTTTGAAGAATTTGTCATAGAACACGTTCTTATTCCTTGACACCTTCATGAAGTACAATCCTTTGGGGAGATTTCCCAAAGAAATGGAAGTC
>Ga0302286_10003526_pt1 | contig 10579 bp, 10 predicted proteins | sample III_Fen_E2_3_FD_198765 | JGI IMG/M metagenome (GOLD analysis project Ga0302286, IMG submission 198765) | Peat permafrost microbial communities from Stordalen Mire near Abisko, Sweden - III_Fen_E2_3 | ecosystem: Environmental > Terrestrial > Soil > Wetlands > Permafrost | place: Sweden: Abisko...
AAAGCGTTCCCCTCCTGGTAGCTGTTGTTCTTTGCAGCTCAATTCTACCAGCTGGTTGACGCTTTGTCTTTCTTTTACCCCTACATTTATTGTAGAGCCTTATTTTCACAATTCTACGTTATTTTCACCATCATGGTGGTCAAAACGGTGGTCAAATCCATGACACATACGTGCCATTATCCACAATTTCCCCTATTCAGTTCGTTGAGCAGAAAGTCTTTGTAACATCCAGATAACCGCAATTTAAGTTTACTCCCTTAGCAGGGGAAAAAATAACCTTTATAAATCAAAGGGTTCAGCAACATCAAGTAGGAGCAGAGTAGAAACTGGCTGTAATATTGAATCTTGATATCCATAATGCTACGGTAAAGGTGCCATCAACTAATTATTTATTATATATACTTTCTGTCTCGGACATTAGGAGTTTATGATTAAAAGAGCTGTGATATGTCGTATCGACCAGTTGCATTGCTAAGTGTGAGATAGATTCTACTGAGATAATATGCAGACTGGTACTCCTATTTTACCATTTTTTCGACGGCCTTGCTGTTCCTTCTTTCTGCAGTATTGACTAAGCGATCTCAGGTGGTCTTCTGTATATATATCACACCGAAAGAATATATTACCATATTTACAAAAATAGTGTACAATATATTGGTATATGTGAATTACACTGTTCCATGTTCTCTATTTTACTCGCCAGACAAATGTTGAGACTTTGGATGCTCAAGGGCTAAAACTATACCATTATGGAGAATTTTTGAAAGATAAGACAACCAGAATGTTTGGTGGTTTTACGTTATACAAATAATACCAAAGAAGAGGGCAAGCGTACACGTCTATATGCGCTTGCCCATTACTATGATCATAGGAGTTACAACATGCCTGCACACAAAAAAATAATTGCCATCGTGTTGCTTATCACGGCAATGTCAGGAGTCAGCTCAATGGCATATGCCGCGCATACCGGGGAAAAACTATATGTGTCCAGCGGGATTGCCGACGAGGTTGCCATTCCATTGTTCCAGTCACAGCACATAGGTGTTACCGTGACAATCGAGCCTGTTACGCCGTTGTATTCAGAGCTGGCGAATCGGTTCATTGCCAGAGACAGTCATATCGATTTGTATAGGTTGAATTCGAATTTGGGCATCCTTCAGCATCTGCGTGAAAAGGGTTACTTTTATGATTTGTCCGAGGATGCGGTCATTAAGGGTTTTACTGAGCGGCTTGCCCCCGTTTTCCAGCAACAGCTATGCAGGGATGGTGAGATTCTGGGGGTTCCATCCTTCTTGATACTGGATTATCCATTTTACATCAATCGTGATGTTGCGAAGGCCATCGGACTGGCAGACGAAGAGATACCTACCAACCTTCTTGATTTGTTCCAATTTGTGAACGACTGGGCTGAGCGTTACGGAGATACGTTTCCTGAGTATGCGCCACTGCGCGCTGACGAAGCCTCATCCTATACACTTATGAACCGAAATCCCTATATCGGTCTGGTGTTGGACATGTATAAAGACACATTGCTTGCGCAGGGACAAGTGCTTATATACGATACACCACTGTTTTATAATCTGCTTTTGGCAATTGAGGACTGGACATTTGCAGATGAGGCCGCATATGAGACATGGCAGCAGAACGTGCCTGATAGAGCTCATTGCCTATTTTACACTTGCCAGACCTTTGATGATGAAGTGTTTTCAGTACTCAGTAAAAACAATGGCTATATTGATATGCCGCTGACGGGTGATAGCCCGATCGTCCAAGGCTATGAACTGGAGTGTGCTGTTGTAAATCCGTTCACAACATCACCGGAACTTGCTATAGCACTGGCGCGCTGTTATGTGGAGGATTGCCAACCAGCCCTGTTGCGGATATTGTGTCCCGATGTCAGTGAGCCGTATCAAGCCCCCGATTATCAACAGGTATTGGCGGAACTTCAGGAATGGCGGGAAGAAGAATCGCAAGCCTTCGCATCCGCGCAGGGGAGCGACAAAGTAAGCCACCAAACGACGTTGGATATGATCGACGGGTTGATTCAGGAAGCCTTGGACAATCCATATGAGATATCAGAAAGCGCGATGGCTGTGTACCGCACGCATATCGCCCCTTACCTTGTTCCCAAAGGTGAAGGGGTGTACGACAGTGAAGAGATTTACGCAGAAACGATGTCTTTCTCTGATCGTTGGTTAAGTGGAGCTATCAGTGCGGAGAAATATGCAAAGGGATTGGATGATTTTCTGCAAATCGCAGTTGTAGAAGACCGCTAACGCAAAGGTAAGGATGAAAACAGTTTCCTTACAAATGCCGTGAGGAGTCAGTCGAAGAAGCGCTGATCGATATGTATTTAGCTGGGGTATCGGTTCGCCGGGTGGAGGATGTAACCGATGCACTCTGGGGTGCGAAGGTATCCCCCGGAAAGGTCAGCGAACTGGACAAAAAGGTCTATGTCCTGTTTCCCGCACCAAACAAGAGAGCGGCCAGCGATGGCCGTTTTCTTGTTATTCTTTGATTTATAAGGGTTTTCGAGCTTTCGCTTTGTTTGTTTTCATAACAATATTTTCACTTCGATGTTACCGTTTTAGATAAAATGTACCACGAAATGTGACACGGTTTTTGTTAAAGTGGGCAGGTTTTCATAAAGTATATTCTCCGGGAATGTGACATGGGAAATCAGCGTATACTTTGTATGGATATCGCAATGATTTGTAATAACTAGCGATGCGGGGGAAGTGATGTTTCAACACCTCCTCATCTCTACCAGTTGAACACGTTGAAAAGTAAGAGTTTCATCGTGTTTCTATATTGATAGGTATACGCTAAAGTATATGTTGAACCTTTAGTTCCACAGATATTTTAACTACGAATCAAAAGGTCGTGGGTTCGAATCCCGCCGGGCTCACCAATCAAAATCGCTTGGAATTATGGTATTCAGGTGGTTTTACATTTCCTGAATCAATGTTTATTTTAAATATTCGTGCTTATTTTATCCGCTCAGGTAGTCAAATTCGATATTCATGTTTAAGCATACCCTGTTACCCGAGTGTTGAACTTGCAATTGTAATTTACAATCAATTCACAAACATGAGATTTTTATAGAAATTCCCTTGGAATGTATTTACATTTGTTGATTGATGATGTATTGTTTCATTGGGAATATTTGAATACTGAGTATGGCATCTGATTGAATATTAGGAGGGATAATCATGAAAAAAGCTGCTCGGAATATAATCACGATACTTTTTATTATACTGTTAATCTCTTCTACTTTCCCAGCTTATGCGACTTCGAAAGCGGCAACAAAATCAGCGCTTCAGACAATTTGTAATGTTCTTACCAATAACAAACTACCTTTAACCTGTGAAACCCTATCCCATGCGTTTAATAGCAAAAGTGATTTGGTTTATGGGTATCATGAGATAAAAGGCATTTGCAAACTTGGAGAGAAAGCACTGCCGGACTCTATTGTCAATGCAATAAAGTCCAATAGCAGTTTAGCTAGTCATCTGATTGCCATCAAGGCATTGGCTAAAAAAAATGGAACCATTGTTACCTTTTGGAATGATGTTGTTCTGAATAATACTCTTGATTTGAAACTCACGATCAATAAATGCAGGATTGATGTAACCATGCAATACATCCCAGCCACTAAACGTTATGCGACATATCTTCGCATTTCGGATATTTATGATTTTGATTACAAGAGCTTAAAGACGAGCTGTTCGGTATTCAGCAGCAATCGGTCTGCATTAGATTGCTTAATTACAATCGCTAATAACGATGCGTATGCTGGTGATGTACTGGGCATTATGAATAAATACAGTATCGTATTAAGCATTGATTACTATATTTTTAGCTGATTTTCGTTTTACGTGTTAAAATTTGCTTTAGCAATTTACGAAAGGTATTTTATTGCATGTAGTGTAATATTGATTATTGGGAAAGCCTATCAGCATCTACATTTATTAGACGGTAGTATCAAGAATTATGCGCAAAAAGGTTTGCAGACTCCGGGAGATGAAGTCAACCGTCAACGGAGGCATCTTCGCAGCCAGCCTTCTGATGCTTTATGACAGTTGAACTGAAATATACTGACAATAAAGCCATCAGCACTCGTTGTTTTCTTGTTTTTCTTTGATTCAAAGAGAATCCTTGTTTCACTTTGTACATGTTCAATTTTTATGTTTGTGTCTTATAACTATACTAATATTTTACATTAAGGCTTCAGCGAAAATCTAACTTGAGACAAATCACGATAGTCTGCAATATAGTCTGCCACATTCTTTCCTTTTAAACGATTATCAGCAAAAACTAGGCTAGACTTGATGATCTTTTTGTTGCCAAATAGATTTGTCAGATAATCTTTTGCTCTTACAATTGTCCTTCCTTTTCGGGAAAAACTATCAACCACTAATATATTACTATACATGTTACCAGATAGTATATCTAATAGATACATGTTGTTAATGGGAGCATCAACAGAATTGAAGATTCCACCTTGTCGCAAACGTCTATCTGCAAAGAGCGACAATATCGGCATGTTATGTCCATATTCTCTAGATATGAGATCTCCAGTCATGAGTCCCCCACGATTTACTCCAATGATACAGTCAAGATTAAATCCACCTAATGCCAGTGGCTGTTTAAGAAAATCAATCAATCTGCCAGTTTGATAACAATAATCATTCCAGTCAATAATTTGTTTATCAGTTTCTACGGGGGTTTGCCTGATATAGCTAACTAGATTTGCACAAACTGATCCTGCTACAACCTCAAAATTGTTCATCATGACATAATTACACGATGCGATTCCGTCCAGATCAGAGGGTAAATGCAGGTCATCCGGCTTAACAATAAAAACCCTATCCAATCCGAATTGACCAATACAAAGACCCAATTCAAAAATTATATTATCTCTTGGTATAAAGAACTTTTTGCCCCGCGACATAATCAAATCATCTTTTGTAAGTAATATAATAGCATAGTCAAAGCTGTTTTCCATACTACTAAAATTACTAATGAAAGATTTAGAAAACCTAAAAAACCCATTCGTCCATAATTGAACGGCATATTCTTTTGGATATAAATTCTTTTGAATATACTGAGCTAACGTTAAACCTTCGGATGAAGAGAATATTATCAATCTATGCACCTTTTTTTGCTCCTAACTAAAACATTTTCTAGTTTTGCAATCTATAGTCTAACGTCAAAATGAGTGCAATTGAGCTTTGTGTTATAGATATTAGCATCAGAATATATTCATATTTTAAACCTCTGTAATGATTTGTCAATGCCTCTTATCCAAGATCATTACTATACAAAAAAATAATGAAACAGTTGCCCCGACGTTTGAACATCAGGGCAACTTTCAATATCATAACTGATTACTTTCTCACCCATGTGTTACAATTCTCGTTTATTTCTTCATCACATCTTTTATTCCAGCCATAATCTGCTGCAAGTCCAGCTCCAGCCACTTAGCCTTCAGCGCCTGCAGTACCTCGTCGCTCTTGATCCAGCCTCTGCTTTCCATAATCGTCAAGGCCAGCTGCAGCTTCTCCTCGCCGTCAAACCGTCCCACCACCGCCTCGGCGTATTCCACGGCTACCTTTGCAGCCTCCAGCAGGTTGTTCTGTTTGAGCCAGGGCACCGCTACATCTTTCAGCCAAGGCACCACATAACTTTTCGCGACCCACGTGGCCAGCGCGCCCAGTGCGGACAGGATGCCGCACAGTACCCAGATCACCACCTGCGTGCCAGCCTCGGCTTTATCAATGGCCGTTTCAGCCAAAGCAGTAGCGCAGATCAGCACCATCACCAAACAAAGCGCCCCGGCAATAACCTTCTTCATAATTACCCTTCTTTCTTTTCGTTGTTCTGGTCATCCTCTTCGGTGGAACCCGTTTTGCTGCTCTTGTCCCGCAGCCGTTTCAGCATATCCAGCAGTCCCGGCGGGAACGGAACCCCCATGGCGCTGGCATTCTCGATAATCGACATGCCTTCATTCGCCACATAAAACCCGATGGCAGCGATCCGGCACACCCCATCCGTGCCCACCAGCCGATCCAGCATGGTGGCCACCATGACGATCACCAGCATCATCATTTTCTTGGTTAGCCCTGCAAAAGCCACCGAGGATCTGAACGTGCCCGTTTCCGTCTTGGTGCTTTTCCCCATCAGCGCCACCAGAATGCCTGTCAGGTAGTCAAGCGCCATGGCCAGAAACATTATGCCCAGCGCTGCATCCCACCCACCCAGAAGGTACGCCAGCCATACCCCCAGCGTACCGACCGCAGCGCAAACCCATCTCCATACAGAATCCATCTATGTCACCCATCCTTTTCAAATCTTTCGTTTGGTGTTACTCGCCAGCGTTTGCGGATGCCGCAACCTCCCGCGCCTCCGCCAGTGCAGCCCACGTCTTCTGACCGACAATACCGTCCACGGACAGACCCTTTGCCTGTTGGAACGCCTTCACCGCTGTATCGGTCGCCGCGCCGAAGTCACCATCTGAGCCGTAGGTACCCAGATCATAGCCAAGATCGAGGAGCCACGTTTGCAGCCTGCGCACCGCGCCACCCTTGCAGCCACGCTTCACAGTGTAAAACGCCGTCACGTCCACGGCAGCCGATGTAACATCAGCATCGGTTTCGCTATCAGTGCTTTCAGTAAGCGCTTCCTGTTGTTCGCTGGAAAGGCAATAGTCTACCCACGGAAACAGCCCAATGCTGTTCCAACCGCCATTGGGTACGCTTTTCTTGCCATTGAATTTGGTGGATTCGCATACACCGCCGTTTTTCTCCGAGGAGTTGATTGTGCTGGATCCACCGAGGTATACGCCCATATGGGTAGCATCCTTCATGCCATCCCCACGGTATTTTGCAGGCGTACTGTCGCTTTGCTCCTCCACGATGAACACCCCGGCTCCACCGGGCACGCAGCCAAACTGCTTTACGCATTCCTCCGGAGAGCCGCGCCACACGCATTTACGCCAGTGGGCATTTCTGCCGGACAGGTTGCACTCCTTTTCTGGTACCCCGCATTCGATCAGCAGCGCCTCCACCAGCGCCTGACAATCCATCTGAGCGTAGGAGATAGGTGCGGTTTTCACAGATTCGAGCTTTCGTTTCCCAGCAGCAACCAGCGCCGCGTTGGTAATCATAGTAGCCATAGGTTTTCCCCTTTCTGTACTCAAAAAGGCGAGCCATCCTGCCCGCCTTTTTGGTATTCCTTACATCGGTAACTGTTCACATAGCGCCTGATACTGTTCCTCAGTGATCCGCCCGAGGACATATAGCGTATCGACCTTTTCCCGTAGTCCCTCTGTCCGGCCACGGGAGATCAACAGTTGCAAGGTATTATAGAGCATTGATATCACCTCCCAACTCAAGCGTAGCGATCTGAATATCCTGATCTACTAGCTTTTCGGCCATGTCGCACATTTGTGCGATCAGTGTCTCCGTCTCGGAAAGCACAGGCTGCCCGTCCCGGTAGAATCGATTTCCATCGTAAGTGTCACCGATACCAGCCGGGACTTCACCTATTGGCACTGCTTCCGGGAAATCACTTGCATTGCCTGGCAGCAGTTCAATGACATTTGTTACAATGCCATCTTGCACGATTGCATATGTCATAATGCCCTCTCCTTAATGCCTATCGATGGTCGCGGATAACAACAATACCCGAGCCACCATTTCCACCTGCACCAGAATATGTACCGCCTCCTCCGCCACCACCGCCAGTATTTGCAGAAGCGCTAGAACCAGATACGGAATCAGCACCGCCATTCGCGCCACCGCCTGCGCCGCCTACAGCACCAGCTCCGCTTCCTGCGGTGCCACCACCGCCACCACCACAATAAAGAGCACCAGTAGTCTCTCCAAACTCTTTCGTCGTTGTTCCTTGCCCGGTGCCTCCATAATGTGTACCAGCTCCAGAAATTTGATTCGCAGCCATACCACCATTACTGGCACCACTTCCGCCAACGCCCTGGAACATTTGGCACCCGCCTCCAGAACCACCGTTGATACTTGCGCCTCCAGAAGCACTGAACCCAAATGCGCTAGAAGCTCCGCCCGGATTATTAGGCGCAAAAGTGCTAGCTTGCGGCGCGCTTCCAGCTCCTCCTGCACCAATAACAATTGAATACGGTGTGCTAGCCTGAATCCCACTGATCGCCAGTTGCGTACGCGTGTACCCACCACCACCACCACCGCCACTGAAGTTATGATTGGTACCAACCCCACCTGCACCACCAGCTCCGCCGCCAGCGATAAACAAATCAACCGTCGTTGCTGGTGCTTGAAGGAATGTTAGTACACCACTTGTAAGAAGCTTCATGCGCCAATGACCACTTCCGTCGTCAATCAAAGTGGAAGCCCCTGTATAGGTGATATCCGTGGCTGGATTGAAAGTGTTTGAAATTTGGTACCAAATATCAGTGAAATAATACGCTGCCCGGGATACCCACGCAGTCCCATTGTATTGCTTCACCCGCAACACATTGATATTCGCAACAGCGCCAGTTTTCTTTAGCAGCCTTATAATATTGGAACTTGCTCCATCCGTCTGCATCCATACGTCACCTGTCGCGGGGCTTGACGGCTCAGCAACTGAGGCCGTCCACTTGTTTATCGTGACTGCAGTGTTAATCCATATCAGCCCCGAAACCCCTGTCGGCTGCACAGTGCCGCCGACCACACTGATAGCCAGCTCACCCACACCGCCACCGCCGTGATTAAAGATCGTTACACTCATGCGCTCACCTCCGATACAGACAAACTGACCGTCAGATCAACCGTTGGCAAACTGGCGGCAGTGAACGTGACGGATCCAGCCGATGCAGCGGAGATGTGGACATCCGCCTCGGTGTAGACCTTTCGACTCGCTTCGAGCGCCCCGCCATGCAGCACACAGTTAGCAGGGACAATAGCGACTGACAGCGTCTGTGTGTACACCGTCCCGCTAAACGTCCATCCGGAAGCGAGCAGCGTCGCTGTCGCTGCCCTGGCACGGTACTGGGTGATCAGGTTGAGCAGGTTCCCCGCCACATCCGCACCAAGCGTATTCTGAATGGTTGCAAACCAAGTAGTGAAATCAGCCTGCCGCGCGGTTCGCCAACCGGAAAAGCTGCTCTGCTGCTGATCCTTGTAATCATTCAGCGCACCAACCACCTGTGCGATCCAAGCCTCAATGTTGCTGGGTACCACCATGCCGCTGACCGGACGTTCATCGATAATGACCGCCTGAGAGAGGGACGCGGCTGTCCGGCTGACTGCTATCCGTGCGAGCGAGATGTCGAAGCCGTCCGAATCGTTCTTGAGCGCAGGTGCGACCGGTGTGCTGCCGGGGCTGCCCTGTATATAAAGCAGGATGGTCTTTCGATTGCTGTAACCCGCTCTGACCACAATCCGGTCGATGCGGTCGGCTCCTGCATAGGGAGCGGCTATAGTCATGCTCTTGTCCGAACCATTGACCCCGATCCGGCCTTCAATCACGCAGGTGCCCGCCTTCACGGTCACGTTGAAATCACCGACCGCCAGCACCTGCAGAGCGGTCGCACTCTTCATGGCCACGCCGGTGGTGATCAGCGCCTTCAGGATTCTGGCCAGATCATCCGCATCGTGCAGCCGGTCGCCTCCCACGCTGTTATAGGGATAGTATTTATCCATATCCATGGTTTCACCTCATTTTGATGCGTTCTGCAATGGTGGGGAGCGGGCTGCCAATGGTCAGTTTCCGGGGGAGTAATCCATTTTTCTGCTGCCGGACTTCCTCGGTGATCCGCACACTCACATCCATCGCCCAGCTTGCCTTGCGAACGGTCACCACATCCCCGAGGGTATAATCCACACCGTAAGCCAGCAGCTGCTCGCTCCCCGGCAGATCGCCCGTGGCGCTCTTCACCGGGCGCGCTTTGTCCAGTTCCTTCTGTGCCGCCTCGATTTTCTTCTGCCGGTACTGGTCATCGGTGAGCGTGGTCGTGCTGCCGTCCGCGTTGGTAACCTCTTTCCCGCCGCTGTCGCTCGTGCAATCCTCAAAACGCTGAAAACCGGTGCTGGCGGTTTCACCAACCTCCAGCACCGTATCGTCGGAATCCGAAATGTACATGACGTTTTTGCTGTCCGCGATGCTCTCGGTGTACTCAATGTTCTGGATGGTTTCCAGTGTTTCATCAAACAGGATGGGCACATTGCCGGCTGCGTTGCCGACACTGCGGTCATGCCCGGCGCTGACGGTGAGCACCATCGTGCGCTCTGTACTTTGAAATAGTACCTGCATGTTCAGGCTGCTAGCCTCACAGATCGCCTGAAATGTGGTCAGATAGGCATCCGCTGTCGCCTCCATGGTGATGTCATCGCCCATTGCAGAAGATATCTGCCACGTGAAACGCGGGAAAGCCCGTCTGCTGTCCGAAAAAAGTCCGGTAAGCATTTGGTTCATCACCGCGCCGGACTTGCCCTGATATACCTTGGCAAGCGCCAGCACACGCTGGTTGAGCAGCCATTTCAGGCATGCACCCTTGACCGTAATCACCTCTTCGCCGCTAGGCTCCGTATGCTTTTCACAAGTG
>Ga0302286_10003528_pt1 | contig 10576 bp, 8 predicted proteins | sample III_Fen_E2_3_FD_198765 | JGI IMG/M metagenome (GOLD analysis project Ga0302286, IMG submission 198765) | Peat permafrost microbial communities from Stordalen Mire near Abisko, Sweden - III_Fen_E2_3 | ecosystem: Environmental > Terrestrial > Soil > Wetlands > Permafrost | place: Sweden: Abisko...
CTCGATGCGCCCCCAGTCTGTTGCATCGTGAATACCGTAGTCCTCTACGATGGGCGGCTGATTCACCTGATTGAATATTTTCACTTTTGCGCCGTAATCCTGCACGCCGTACAGGCCAAAAGGCATCAGCTTGATAAAATCGAAATCATATTTAGTCGCAAACGCCACCTGCGCCTCCGCGAGGCTGCGGGGATCCTGATCCACGGTGGAAAAATGCATCCAAAGGTTAATAGGGACGCGATCCACCGGTTCCCCTTTCAAGGCGGCTTTGATGCGTTCGGTTTTGTTCATGCCGATTCTCCTCTACCATTTTTTTAAGGAACGTTCCATCCGTTGGAACGCATACCCCAGTGATCCGCAAAGGACCCAGTACACCAGTCCGGCCGCGATGTAGGCCTCCAGATAGCAGAAGTTTTGAGCGGAGCAGATTTTCGCACGCGCCAGGATATCCGATACGCCGATGGTGAAAGCCAGCGAAAGCCCTTTGATGATGTTCAGGTAGCTGTTGCAAAACACGGGCAACGCCACCACCAGCCCCTGCGGTAAAATAACGCGGCGCATCGCCTGCAAGCCCGTAAACCCCACGGAATAGGATGCGTCCCACTGCTGACGGTCTACGGAGAGATACGCGCCGCGGATGTTTTCAGACTGCCCGATGGATGCGTACAGAGAATAGGCGACAATCAGCACCGCCAGCGGAGATACCTGAAGCGTTTGCGTGGAGCCTAAAAGCGCCATCAGCCCGTTCACCAGCGGGGTAAGTGCGTAGTAAGCAAGGTAGAGGTGGATAATCAGCGGTATGCCACGGATATAGTGAATCCAGAAATGGACAATCTGCTTGGCGACGGGTATATTGTTGATGCGTACCCAAGCAATCAACATGCCGATCAGGATAGACGCAATCAGGATGGCAAACGCGGTGCCCAGCGTGAAGGGAACCGCCGAAAAAATCGCCAGGCAATCCTGCCAGATGATGGCCGGTTGGATCAAAGCTGTCACCTACTTTTGCAAAAATTTGGTGATGCCAAACCTTTTGCCGGCGATTTGGAAACCCTTGCTCACCAGATAGGTAAGCAGCCAGTACAGCGCGGCGGTCACAATGTACACTTCCAGCTTGCGAACGCCGTAATCGTTGCTGATGATCATTTTCGCCTTGCCCATGATATCCACCAGCCCGATCACAAACAGGATAGAGGTATCCTTGACCAGTTCGACCATGGAGTTTTCGATGTTGGGCAATGCGATGGGTATCAACTGGGGCAAAATGACACGGCGGAACTTGAGAAAGCCCGTCATGCCGATGCTCTCGGCAGCGTCGTGTTGTCCCTTGTCCACCGATAGATAGGCGGGTCTTAAAAACTCTGACATGTATGCGCCGTTAAAGAGGATCAGCGCTATGAGGCAATAGAGGGTTTTATCCCAGCCGTCGATATTGATGCCAGCCATCTTAAAGAGCATTGGCAGGCCATAATAGATCAGAAAAATATGGATGATAGCCGGAGTGCTTCGAAAGAAAGACATGTACAGGTTGGTAAGCGGGTAGAGAACCTTCCACTTTTTGATGCGAATGGCGGCGACCCCCATGGCGAGCAGCAAGCCCAGCGCGCCGGAGATGACGACGATCAGCAGCGTATAAGGAACTTTCGGAGCAATGCGCCCGAGAATTTTCCAGCAGTAGGCAAGATCAAGCGTCATGGGGGGTCACCGCCTTATCAAAAGAGAGTTGGTTGAGCAATCTATTGCCCGCATCGTTCTTGCGGCGACCCTGCGCTGCGGCTTGAAAACCCAGCCATCGGTGATGAAACAGGATGCCGATGGTTACGTATCTTGTCACGGCGCAGAATCGCCCGCAAGTAGCCATGCGTTCAGGTTGGAATCGGGGGTAAACTGTTGCGTTTACTCTTGGAAATATTTGATGGTGTCTTCGCCGTACCACTTCAAGGACAGGGTGCTCAGGGTGCCGTTTTCGCGGAGGGTCTTCAGTCCGGCTTCCACCTTGGCGGCCAAATCGGTTTGATCCTTCGCCAGCGCGAAGTAGGTGCTGTTGATCTTCACGGGGGTTTCAACCGCTTTCACTTTCAGCCCCAGTTCCTGCTTGATTTCGTTGAAGCCAAGGTTGTTGGGCAGCACCAGCGCGTCATACTCGCCGGAATCAACGCTCTTGTAACGGTCGGCAACGGAGACGCCCTCGGCGGTTTCAATGGTGATCTGCTTGTCCGCATGCTCGGTGTTGTAGGCGGTCAGGAGGTTGAAGATGCCGCCGTTGGGGGATACAGGCACAACCTTCTTGCCCACGAGATCGTCCAGGGTCTTGATGCTGTCGTCATCTTCGCGCACATAGATGTTGATCAGGCTCACACCGGTGATGGCGTCAGGGATCAGGTATTTTTCTTCACGCTCGGGGGTCTTGTACAGGCCGCCACCGATGAGGGCGTATTTGCCGGTTTCAAGGCCGACCTGCGTGGAATCGCCTTCCACAAGCTCAATGCTGAAGGTATATTCGGGGATAATGTCATCCAGCGCTTTGATTACATCGACTTCGTAACCGGTGATGTTGCCGTTTTCATCTTCAAAGCTAAGCGGCTTGGAACCCGACTCCAGCGCGACGTTTACGGTTTTAGCCTCGGTGGCAAGGGCGATAGAGGCATTCAGGGTAATCAGGGTTACCAGTACCAGAAGAACGGCAATGACTTTCTTATTCATGGTTGGTTCCTCCCATATTTTTATATTGAATAGGTAAAGGGTTCCAGATAACTGCACAGGAACTTTTGTGTGGCTTTTTCTTTTGGACAGGAGAAGATGGTTTCGGGCGAGCCCTGCTCCACGATTCTGCCTCCGTCCATAAAGATGACACGGTTTGCCACTTTGCTGGCAAATTGCATTTCATGGGTCACAACCAGCATGGTGATGCCCAGAGCCGCCACTTCTTTCAACGCTACCCGTACCTCGCCAACCAGTTCTGGATCCAGTGACGAGGTTGGTTCGTCAAACAGGATTACCTGCGGCTGAAGCGCCAGCGCCCGGGCAATGCCTACACGCTGTTGCTGACCGCCGGAAAGCTGATGCGGGTAAAAGTCCTCATATCCTTGCAAGCCGACGATCCGGAGCTGCTCCTTCGCGTTGGCAATCGCCTCCGTGCGGGGCACTTTGTGAACGTAGATCGGCCCTTCCGTGACGTTTTCCAGCGCCGTTCTGTTGCGAAAGAGGTTGTAGTGCTGAAACACCATTGCGGTTTTCCTGCGCACAGCGAGCATGTTTTTTTTGGAGGATTTGTGAAATTCGTACCGAAGACCGTCGATCATGATGCTTCCCGTATCGGCAATTTCCAGACAATTGATGCAACGCAGGAGGGTTGTCTTCCCTGTGCCGCTCGGGCCAATGATTGCGGTTACGTCTCCTTTTTCTATCGTAAGGTCGATTCCTTTCAATATCTCACTATCGCCAAACGACTTTCGGATATTGGTTAATGTAATCAATTGAAAAACCTCACTTCAACAATCGGAGAACGTCTCCAAGTTTGGCAGACCGGGCATCACATCCGACAGACACTGAAGAGCTTGTTGCACATTCGACATCGAAGCGTTGATGAACCGGACATTCTCTTCACCCCTCTTTCGATTCCATATTAATCCTATTGATTTAATAGGTTATGCAGGAGTATATAGGCAGAAAGCAGGTTTGTCAACAGTTAATTTTACTTTTTTTCAATAAAAAATTTAATCTATCAACATCCCCGACTTCGCTACGTTCCGGTCTGCAGGCAGACGCGCGCCGACTGTGTTTTGCAGATTGCCCTAGCTGGCATACCGGGGCATACTTCCCGAAAAGCGATTTGAGCACTTGCGAACATTGCGAAACTATGTTATACTACCCAACGATTACGCACCTTTGTTGACCGAGCGCTTGTGCTTTGGCAAACCGCCACTGCGACCGTATCGGGTAGACGCAAAGGGTGGACAAAACAAGGAGGAAACCAACAATGGCAGTCATTTCTATGAAACAGCTGCTGGAGGCCGGTGTACATTTCGGCCACCAGACCCGTCGCTGGAACCCGAAGATGGCGCAGTACATCTTCACCGAGCGCAATGGTATCTACATCATCGACCTGCAAAAGACCGTCCGCAAGGCGGATGAAGCCTATGCCTTCGTGCGCGATACCGCCATGCAGGGCAAGAGCATCCTGTTTGTAGGCACCAAGAAGCAGGCGCAGGAAAGCATTGCCTCCGAAGCGCTTCGCTGCAATATGTACTTTGTCAACAACCGTTGGCTGGGCGGCATGCTCACCAACTTCCGCACCATCCGCACCCGCGTGGAACGCTTGAACCAGATCGATAAAATGGAGCAGTCCGGCCAGCTGGCCGCCCTACCCAAGAAGGAACAGATCAAGATTCAGCACGTACGCGAAAAGCTGGAAGCCAATCTGGGCGGCATCCGCGAAATGAAGCGGCTCCCAGGCGCACTGTTCATCGTTGACCCCCGCAAGGAGCACATCGCCGTGAGCGAAGCCCGTGCGCTGGGTATCCCGATTGTGGGCATCGTGGACACCAACTGCGACCCCGACGAGATTGACTACGTGATCCCCGGCAACGACGACGCCATCCGCGCGGTCAAGCTGATCGCAGGCAAAATGGCCGACGCCGTGCTCGAGGGCAAGCAGGGCCATCAGGACGCCGCTGTCGAAGCGGAACCGGCCTCTGCCGAAGAAGCCGATAAGAACGATCAGGAGTAAGGCTTTTTCAGCGGGCGGCGTGCTTATTGCGCCGCTCGTTGTTGCGATTTACGGCGGTTGATTCCGCCATCAACGTTAATATGTAAGGAGAGAATTCCTATGGCTGAGGTTACCGCCCAATTGGTAAAAGAACTGCGCGAAATGACGCAGGCTGGTATGATGGATTGCAAAAAGGCGCTCATTGAGGCCTCCGGCGATATCGAAAAGGCCATCGAGTGGCTGCGCGAAAAGGGTCTTGCCGCCGCCGCCAAGAAGGCTGGCCGCATTGCCGCAGAAGGCATGGTCACCAGTTTTGTGACCGAAGACGCGAAGACGGGCGTGATCGTGGAAGTAAACTGCGAGACTGACTTCGTGGCCAATACCGATAACTTTAAGGCTTTCTGCAAAAAGATTGCCCACCACATCGTAAAGACCAATCCCGCCGATGTGGATGTGCTTTTGACTCAGAAGTTTGTGGACGATGAGTCCAAGACCATCACCGACCTGATCAGCGACGCGACGGTCGCCATCGGTGAAAAGATCAGCGTGCGCCGCTTCGCCCGCTATGAAGCCAAAGCCGGCGTAGTGGAAACTTATATCCACATGGGCGGTAAAATCGGCGTCATTATCGAAGTGGCCAACGACAAGCCCGAAACCTACACCAATGAAGCCTTTAAGACCTACTACCATGACCTGACCCTGCAAATCGCGGCGGCTCGCCCTTCGTACGTCATCAAGAGCGAAGTGCCCACCGATAAGCTGGACAAGGAAAAGGACATTCTTCGCGCTCAGGCGCTCAATGAGGGCAAGCCCGAGAAGATCGTCGACAAAATGGTCGAAGGCCGCATCGAGAAATACTACAAAGAAGTTTGCCTCATTGATCAGCCCTTCGTGAAGGACCCCGAGAAGTCCATCACGCAGTATACTGACGAAGTCGCCAAGGCGATTGGCGCGACCATCACCCCCGTGCGTTTCGAGCGTTTCGAGCGCGGCGAGGGCATCGAGAAGCGCCATGAGAACCTGGCGGATGAAATCGCCCAGATGGCGAAGAAGTAAGCCATACCGTATACAATGCGCAGCATCGGCAGCCGCAAGGATGCCGGTGCTTTTCTGTGCCAGAAAGAGAAAAGGGGCTCCACTTTCTTTATTGATATACAAGATCATTTTGATTTGGATGGTACATTCAGATGATGGGGTCGAGGAGTACGGTTGTGGATCCATGACATAGCCGGAAAAGAGAATGTCCCTCGGGATAAGGGCATGCATTCTGATGATTTATATAGATTCTTTAGCGGATTCCAGCGGATAATGCAAACCTTTCAGCCAGTGATGCCCGTCCATTCCACAATAGACAATGAATTCCAGATCGTTTTGCTGAACCCGTCGTATCTTCATTTTCTCCAACCATTGTTCGGGGTTGGTATTTTGCATGCCGCAGTCATATTGGCCGATCGATAGAATTTCGTTATCTTAAGCTCGTAGACCGCCGCCAACAGGCTCCGCATGACACTACCAAACGGTCGTGGTATCACGCCGCCAGCGTTTTTGATAATTTTGGTGTTGCCTTTTTTAAGGTTGAGCGCGGCGGGTAGCAATTCGGTATGCCGCGTGCCCATGCAGGACAGAATGGCGATATGCTTGTCCAGATACTTGATGGTGATATACTGTGCGTTTTTTTACCTTTCACAAACTGCTGATTGAATTGAAGAATCTCACCCACAAAGGACATGAACACATCTCCGTGTTCAAACGTTGTTGGGTGCTCTGGCATAGCGGTCGCATAGGATGCGCATGGAAACAGGGCGGGATTAGCGACACTCAGGATAGCAAATTGAGCGTTTATGGGAAACCGTGTCAAGGGTTTAACGCATTGGCCTGGGAGTGAGCCGACACTGCAAAATGGTCACAATGGTTCAAATAGCTACTATGGACTCAAGGGCTTTGGAGTGGCTGCCTCCCGCAGACGACCGTGAATGAAGAGCTTGAGCAAGGATCGCTCACAACTTGCAGGGCAAACATCAAGGCTCACTTTGTCTGAATGGGCGGAAATCCGCCAAAGGTTGAGAAACGCTTGACATGCATGTAATTCCCATTGTACAATATTTTGTTTGGATACTTAACCTGAACGACCGAAGCGGAGGCACCGAACGGAATGACTCAGCTCCCCACCACAAAAGCGTTTCAAGAGCAGATCGAGAAGCGCCGAACATTTGCGATTATCAGCCACCCTGACGCGGGCAAAACCACGCTTACGGAAAAGTTGCTGCTCTATGGCGGCGCCATCCGGCAGGCGGGCAGCGTGAAGGCGCGCAAGGCTGAGCGCCACGCCACCAGCGACTGGATGGATATCGAAAAACAACGCGGCATCAGCGTTACGTCCAGTGCCATGCAGTTTGAGTTCGACGGCTTCCGCATTAACATACTGGATACGCCTGGCCATCAGGATTTCAGCGAGGACACCTACCGTGTGCTGGTCGCAGCCGACGCGGCGGTGATGCTGATTGACGCGGCCAAAGGGGTTGAGGCGCAAACCATTAAGTTGTTTAAGGTGTGCCGCATGCGCGGCATCCCGATTTTTACATTCGTCAACAAAATGGATCGCGCCGCGAAAGACCCCTATTCGCTGATGGAAGAGATCGAAAACGTGCTGGGCATCCGCACGTGCCCGATGAACTGGCCCATCGGTGTGGACGGAGATTTTCAGGGCGTGTACATCCGTGATACAGGGCTCATCAGCCTATACAGCGGCGGCAACCACGGCGCAAATATGGTGGAGGAAACGCAGGTACGGCTGGATACGCCGGAGGCGAACAAGCTGATCGCCAAGCACTACCTCGATCGTTTGCGAAATGAGATTGAGCTGCTGGATGTGGCTGGCGACACCTTTGATAAGGAAGCGGTGCTGCACGGGCAGCTTACGCCGATGTTCTTTGGCTCTGCCATTACCAATTTCGGCGTGGAGCCATTTTTGGAAGCATTTCTGGACATTACGCCGCCGCCGCTGTCGCGCAAGAGCGATGTGGGGGAAATTATGCCCACAGCGGAGTTTTTCAGCGGCTTTGTATTCAAGATTCAGGCAAACATGAACCCTGCGCACCGCGACCGGTTGGCGTTTATTCGTGTGGTGAGCGGCGAGTTCCGCAAGGATATGAGCGTGTGGCTCAGCGGAGATGATAAAACCATCCAGCTGAAACAGCCACAGCAGTTTATGGCCAATGAGCGCGAGGCGGTTGAAACCGCCTATCCCGGCGACATTGTGGGTCTGTTTGACCCGGGGTTCTTTCACTTGGGCGATACGCTTTCCGATGGCCCGAGGCTGCGGTTCAGCTCTATCCCGATCTTCGCGCCCGAATTCTTCGCGCGCGTCAGGCCGGAGGACAGCATGAAACGCAAGCAGTTTTTAAAAGGGCTAACACAGCTGGCAGAAGAAGGCGCGATCCAGCTTTTCACCCGTACGGAGACCGGCTTTGAGGAACTGCTGGAGCATCGCCTGCGAACGGAGTATGGCGTAACCATGCTTCGGGAGACGTTGCCCTACAAGGCGGTCCGCTGGGTGACCAAGTCGCCGATCCCGATCGACAAACTGAAGCTGACCTCAACCAGCGGCAGAGCCAAGGATGGGGATCAGCGCGATGTGCTGTTGTTTGAAAACGAATGGTCCATCCGGCTGGCCAACGAGAATAACGCAGGGCTGGAGCTGGCGGAAACCGCAAGCCGGGTTGTGTACGAGTAGGTTCAGGGGTTCAATTTGTATCATGCATTGCGTTCCTTCCCACGTGGAAGGCGGGGAAAGGGATATCAGTCCCTTTCCCAAAGGGCGCGTTTCGTGTCCGAGTACACGGAAAGATACGCAGCTTAGGAAACAGCGCACAAGCGAGAATTGATCCTCCCAAATCCAGCACGCACAACTCTTTCACTATTCCCCTTTTCCAATTAGAAAGGAAGATTTACAGACATGGTTCGTAACGATATCCGTAATATTGCGATTATTGCCCACGTGGATCACGGCAAGACTACCCTCGTGGATGAAATGCTCAAGCAGGGCGGTGTGTACCGCGAGAACCAACAGGTGGTTGATCGCGTGATGGACTCCAACGACATCGAGCGTGAGCGTGGCATCACCATCTTAGCCAAAAACACCGCTGTTCACTATCACGGCACCAAAATCAACATTGTGGACACGCCGGGCCACGCCGATTTCGGCGGCGAAGTGGAACGCGTGCTTAAAATGGTAGACGGCGTGCTGCTGCTGGTGGATAGCTTTGAAGGCCCCATGCCCCAAACCCGCTTCGTGCTGCGCAAGGCGTTGAATTTGAAACTGCCCGTGATTGTGGTTATCAATAAGATCGACCGCACCGATGCGCGTTGCGACGAGGTGGTGGATGAGGTACTCGACCTGTTTATCGAGCTCGGTGCGGATGAAACCGCCCTTGACCGCCCCATTGTGTACGCCTCTGCACGGCAGGGTACTGCGACGCTGGACATCAATGCGCAGGGCGATGATCTGCGCCCGCTGTTTGAGACGATTCTGGAGCACATCCCCGCGCCTGTCGGCGACATGGACGGCCCCGCGCAGGTGCTGATTTCCACCATCGACTATAACGAGTACGTAGGTCGCATTGGCGTTGGCCGTATCAACCGCGGCACGCTCACCACGAACATGAATGTAGTGAAGATCAACTATGATACCGGTATCGCCAGCCAGCCGCTGCGCCTGACCAGCCTGTATACCTTTGATGGCCTCAAGCGTCTGCCTACCGACAGCGCCTCCATGGGCGACATTGTTGCCATGAGCGGATTGGAAGATATCGGTATCGGCGATACGGTCTGTGATCCCTCAGCGGTTGAACCGTTGCCGTTTGTGAGCATCACCGAACCGACCGTAGTTATGACATTTACCGTCAACAACAGTCCGTTTGCGGGTCGCGAGGGCACCTATGTGACCAGCCGCCACCTGCGCGTGCGCCTGTATAAGGAATTGCAGACCGACGTCAGCCTGCGCGTGAACGAAACGGATAGCCCCGATTCGTTTGAAGTGCGAGGCCGTGGCGAATTGCATCTGAGCATCCTGATTGAAAACATGCGTCGGCAGGGATATGAATTTCAGGTGAGCAAGCCGCAGGTTATCTACAAGGAGATCGACGGTAAAAAGTGCGAGCCGATTGAGCGCATGGTGGCGGATGTGCCTCAGGCGTTTGCAGGCGCGGTGATCGAGAAGATCGGCCGCCGCCGGGGCACGCTGGAAAGCATGCACGGGCTGAATCGCGTGCGCCTGGAGTTTTTAATTCCGTCGCGCGGTCTGTTTGGCTATCGCAGCGAATTTATGACCGATACGCGCGGCGAGGGCATCATGAGCGCCGTATTTGAAAAGTATGAGCCGGTGAAAGGTGAAATCCCTCACCGTAGCGTAGGCGCGCTGGTTTGCTTTGAAGCAGGGGAAGCTACCAGCTATGGCCTGTTTAACACTCAGGAGCGCGGCACGTTGTTCATCACGCCGCAGACCTCTGTGTACAAAGGCATGATCTGCGGCCAGAATGCCCGTCCGGATGATCTGGTGGTAAATGTTTGCAAACAGAAGCACGTAACCAACATGCGTAACGCCAGTGCCAGCGAGGATAGCCTTCGCCTGGTCAGCATCCATCCGATGACGCTTGAGGAATGCCTTGAGTTTATCGATGATGATGAACTGCTGGAGGTAACACCTCAGAGTCTGCGCATGCGCAAGCGTGAGCTGAGTCATCAGGATCGTGCCCGTGCCGCTTCCAAATCCAAGATCGATTAACTACAGCGCAGCAGCAATAGCCTTCGGTAGCGAGAAAGAGGGAAGTCCCATAGGGGTTGGGGGTTCATCCCCCCAAGCCCTATCAC
>Ga0302286_10003530_pt1 | contig 10573 bp, 9 predicted proteins | sample III_Fen_E2_3_FD_198765 | JGI IMG/M metagenome (GOLD analysis project Ga0302286, IMG submission 198765) | Peat permafrost microbial communities from Stordalen Mire near Abisko, Sweden - III_Fen_E2_3 | ecosystem: Environmental > Terrestrial > Soil > Wetlands > Permafrost | place: Sweden: Abisko...
TCCCAATTAATTTCTCTAATTTTTCTATTAAGTATTTTTCAGCTTTTTTTTCAGCTACAGGTTCATCTATTATCCCTGCTTTATATAATTTAGTATAATACTTAGGGTTATCATTAATATGATCTGTAGCTATTTTTTTTCGTAACTCATAAGAATTACCATGTTCTCTTTCTACCTCTACTCCTACTATAAATTCTGGGTTAGCTAACTTATAAGTTTGATAAAATTCTTTTTTTGCAATTCTATAAACTTCTTTTGTATCAGGGTTTATACATAAAAAATCACCTTTTTTAGCAACCATATTCTCACCCCAAGGAGCTAAAAATTTAAAAGTTTGCTTTAAATTGAATTTTTCTAAAAAAGCTTTAGAAATTTTTACAGCAATACATTCTCCAGTAGGTTCATATACATTTATGTCTGAAGTTGGAATATATCTAGTTTTAAATGTTTTATCATTTATCAAATATTGTTCTTTTGCTTCTGTTTCTATATTTGTAATAAGATAATCACCATCTTTCGCAACGTTTTCTGTTTCTTTTCCATCCGAAGTCATGGTTACTACTTTTTGACCTTTTTTTGCAGGTACAGCTAATACTTTTGCAAACTTTTTAAATATTGCGCCTTCTTTTTCAATATACGAAGCAATATTTAACAATTCCATTCGTTCAAGTAAAATTTTCTTTTTATTGATACTTTCTGTCATAATCCAATTATTTTTATCTGATAAAGTTTCACTTATTTTAAATCCGAATTTGTTAATCATTATATCTTTCATTTTTGGGTTAACAACCTCAATTTTCATCAAGTAATCATCTCCATAAATAGTTTTCAACTCTTCATATTCTTCAATAGCTTTAGTTATAAGAATTTTACCTATACCTTCTCCATCGTAATCTTTTGAAACTGCAACATCCCAGGAAAAATCGTCAACATTATCAGATATAAATAAAACACCTACAATATCTTCATCATCCATGATATAATAAAGTAATTCTTTACCATAATGAATTTTCAAATTTCTTTCTTTAGTTATTTCTAATGCTTTTTTATATATTTTTTTTTCAGCATCTTTTGAAACATTGTATTTTATTAATTTATATGACATTGTATTTTTTTAATTACAAACTCCAAATTTTATTAATAGTAGTAATATTTTTAACTACTTTTTCTTTTTTTCTTCTTTCTTTATATTCAAGAGAAGTTGAATACCTGAAACATTCTGTACAGCAAAATTTTCTATCTAAACCTTTTGATGTAACAATAAATTCTTTTTTGCAAAAATGATTTTTGCAAACTTTTTTAATAGTTCTTGGGTTGTGTGTTTTATGATATTCAACCATAGATCTACCTTGAACTTCATTTAAACACTTTCTGCAGCAGTATTTTGCTTTATGTTTCCTCCAAGGTAATACAAAAAATTCTGAGCCACAATTATGACAAATAATTTTTATAGGTTCCTTTTTTTTGCACATTTTGATAAAAAATTCTTATATTTAATATAAAACTATGTTTAATTCACCAAGTTATAACTTTACAATACAAAACATCAGTGATAACAAATCTGATGTTTTAATTTTATGGACTTCAAGTAGTTTACTTGCAGGTGATGAAAGTTTTGTGAAAATTCATAACGAAGCAGGCTCTACTGTAAGAAAAGAAGTCTATAATATTAAATATGACTATAATACAAATAATTTTAAATTTGGAGATAATATTATTACGAATGCAGGTTTTTTAAAAACAGATAAGCTTGTTCACAGTGTTTTGCCAAATTATAAAATCATTTCTGATAAAAAACAAAGACTAGCTTTATTAAAAACAACATTGTATAATATAAACGAAACATTAAAATATTTTGAAAAAACTAATTACAAGGTACTCAATATTACTTTTCTTCCTATATCAACAAAAATTTACGGAGAGGTTGATAAAGAAACAATTAATGTGTTTTTATCTTGCATTATAGATTTTTTTAAAGATTTTCATTCTATTACTATAATATTTGATGATGAAAAAGATAGACAACAATATTTTAACGTATTTAAAAGAAAAAAAATTTATTTTTTACAAAAAATTATAATATATGCAAAGTATTTCGGAATTAGTATTAAAATATAAAGGACCTCACCCTTATTTAAAGATTTTAAGAAAAAAAATCGAAGACGGTTTCGAATTAGACGAAATGCAAATAAATATGGCAAGCAAAATGTTAGTATCGGTTGCTGCTATAAAAAAAGATAAAACCTTACTTCCTTTAGAGGAAATAAAAGATTTCAATGTAGATTGGAATAAATATTCAAAAAGACCGCCTTATAATCATCAAAAAATCGCAACTAATTGGCTTTTAAATAAAAATAAGGCAATTTTAGCAGATGATATGGGGCTTGGGAAGCGAATTGCAAATGATGTTCCTGTTTTAACTCCAGATGGTTGGGTGCTTCACGGATCTTTAAAAGTAGGTGATTATGTAATTGGATCAGATGGAAAAAAAACTAAAGTATTAGCAACTTATCCAAGTAATTCAGATAATTATTATACTATAACTTTTACTGATGGAACAAAAGTTGAATCTTGCGAAAATCATTTATGGGCGGTTACAACATTAAATCGAAAAAAAAACAATTCTGGATATATAAATTTAACCATAAAACAAATGTTAGATAGAAATCTAACATTAGAAAATGGAGAATGTAGCTATTATAAACTTAATGGAAATTGCAAATGGTATATTCCTATTGTAAAACCAGTAGAGTTTACTCCAAAACCTATTGAACTTGATCCTTATTTAGTTGGAATGATATCTGATATCAAACAATTTATTGCAAAAAAATATAAATATAATTCTATTGATGTTAGACTTAGCTTACTACAAGGAATATTAGATACTGAAAAAAGCACTTGTTTAGAAAATGGGTTAATTAAATATTACAGTAAATCAAAAGAATTTTTAAGTGATGTTAAAGAATTAGTACAATCTTTAGGTGGAACAGCTAAAGAAGAGCAATGTTTTTTGTTAATTAACTTACCTGAATGTATTGTTCCTTTTAATATACAAAGTAAAATTGAAGATTTTTCTAAAAAAATCAGACATCAACCTTCAAGAGGTATAAAAAAGATTGAGTTTTCAAGAGAAACAAAAGGGCAATGCATAAAAGTAGATGCAGAAGATTCTTTATATGTTATAGATAATTATGTTGTGACTCACAATACCCAGTCAATAGTAATGTCTATTCTTGAAAAGGATGAAAAAACCATTATCATTTGCCCAAAAACATTAAGGTTAAATTGGAAAATTGAACTTTCATGCTTTACTGATGAAAAGAAAATATCTATAATTGATAACAAATGGGTTGATAATAAAATTGTTATTATTAATTATGATAAAATTCATAAATATGTAAACGAGATTGTAAAAGCCAAATTCAAATTAGTTGTTTCAGACGAATCTCATTATGTTAAAAACGGTACAAAATCAAGAAGAGGTAAAGTTTTCAACAAAATAGCGAATAAATCAAAAGTTACTTGGTTAATTACAGGAACTCCTATGGCAAACAAACCTATGGATTTTTTTAATTTATTGAAAATTTGCAAACATGAATTAGGAAAAAATAAAGGTGATTTTGGAAGAAGATATTGTGATGGAAAACAAACCGATTTTGGTTGGGATTATAGTGGAGCTTCAAACTTAAAAGATTTACATTATAGAACGCAAGATGTAATGCTTAGAAGATTAACAAACGAAGTTATCGAACTTCCAGATAAGCAAAGAATTCCATATTATTTAGAGTTTACATCATCTCAATCAAAAGCTTATTTAAAAGCAGTAGAAGATAAGTTTCAAGATATTTATAATAATGTAAGCAACCCTGATTCAGAACATTATCAAAAGAATTTATTTTCAGGAGAAGGGTTTATTGAACTTTCTGCAAAAAGAATGTTTTGTGCTTTAGAAAAACTTAAAGATGGGTCTTTAATAGAAATATTAGACAACTTCATTAGTCAAGGACATAAAATTGTAATATTCACAAACTTTACTGCAGTTATAAACTTTATAAAAGAAACATATGGTAAAAAATGTGTTATTTTAGATGGTAGTGTTAAAGAAAAACAAAGACAACAAAATATTGAAAAATTTCAAACTGATTCTTCTATAGATATTTGTGCTTGCAACTATATAGTAGGAGCTGAAGGAACTACTTTAACTTCGGCAACAATTATGATTATGAATGATTTGCCTTTTTCTCCTCACTTGGTACTACAAGCAGAAAAGCGTATTCATAGAATTGGTCAAAAAAATAAAGTACAAATATATTTTCCAATATATAAAAACACAAAAGACGAAGAAATATTTGAAGCTATAAAGCAAAAAATGGAATATATAAATACAGCGATTGATAACATAGATGGTGTAGATTTCAAATCTGAAGGGGATTTGATTAAATCATTAATAAAATCTAAGAAATGAAATTAACTATAAATAATATAGGACAGTTTTTTGATCTTAAAAGATCTAACCCTAATAGTTTAAAACCAGGGATGCTTTATATGTTTGAATATAACGCTGATAATATCCATGATCAAAGACCTTTAATTTGGGTTTTAGAAGTAAAATCAGATAGAATTTGGGGTTTAAATTTACATTATGATTTAAAAATATTAGCAGATATTTTAAAATTTAAAGAAAGCGAAATTAAAGGATCTACTTTAAAAGAAAAACAAAAGATACAAGACGAAAAGTTAAGACAAGATAAATTAAAAGGGAAAGATCTTTCTGAAAAAAATCCAAATGTAGTAGATTCAAAAATAAAAAATGATGAAACAACCGCTAAACTACCTTCAGATATATTAGAAAACTTTAGCAATTACTCTATAGGAAACAATTCCAAGATTTTAAGAAATTACTTAAATAGAAATATTCGAAATTCTTATAAATTATCTTTTAAAACACCTAAATAACTTTCCTCTCAAGAAAGTTATTTTTTTTGTTCTTTTTTTAACTTTTTTTTATATTTAAAACAAAAAGTATATTAAATGGCTGGGACTGGCGAAATATTTGATAAAAGAGTTTATAATACATATCCTTATATAGTTTTACAAAAAGACATGTACAATGCTCATTTAGGAGAAAACTTAAATCTTTTTGCAAATGTTTATCAAAAGGATAATTTATTTGGAGACAAACTCCCTTTAAATTTAGCTGGTTTAATTATTAACTTTAGAGTATATGATGAAAGTAGTAATTTGGTTGCCAAAAGTAAAAGTATGATAACTAATTTCGAAACATCAGAAATAAATGCAATAATAGATCCTTTTTTTATTAAATCAAGTGGGATATATTATGGTTATTTTACTTTTTTAGATTTAGATTCAACTTCTTTTTCTTTACCAACTCCCAATAGTATAACAAGAATTAAAATGCAATTTAACTAATGGATTATATAGATAAATCAAAAAAAACTGCCTTAGCTAATGCAATTGTAGTCACACCTAATACTTCAGAAGGGTTAGTTGCAGATAATATTAAAACTGAATTGCAAGGAAAAACAGCAATTGTAAAAGACCCAAATACTTATCAAGTATTACATCATATTATTCTTAGAAACGTTAATGATTGGTATAGAGAAGGAAAAACGTTAGTTATTGAAGAAGTTAATAACACTATTCCTATTAAATTAACTTTTATAACAAAATTTCATGCAGAAAGCGCAGATAATAGATTTACTAAAATAATGAATGGAGGAATTTTACTATAATGGCACTAAATCCAAATAAATTTATAGCATCTTACAAAAATACTGACATTGCAATAGTTTTTTTAGATTCTAATGGAATAATTATAAAAAGTATTAACGTTTGTAGATATTTAAGCAATAATACAGAAGAAAACATTTTATGGGTATTACTTGAAGGAAATAAAACACTCACATTCGAGTTTGATACTGATGAAGATGCAATAATTGGTTCAAATTTTCTTCAAGAAGCAGTAAATACTCTTTCAAATAATTGTCAAATTGGTGGATCTGGAGGCGGAGGAAGCGAACCAATCCCAGAACCTGTTGTAAAAACATTAACTCAATATAAAACTTTAGCTAGTTCAGGAGAATTAATTCCTTTACAATGGTATGACGTTACAGATACTTTAAATTCTTTAGGACAAGGGTTAGGTCAAGTTTTTAGAATTTTAGCTTTAACTCCAGATGATTTATATCCACAAGGAATTGTTTTAGGTGTTGTAAAAAATAATGAAAAAATAATTTTTGATTTAAATAGTAATAAGGTTTCGTTTTCAATTAACGTACAAGAAACTACTATCAAAACTCTAAATTCAACAGTTGCTTCAGTAAATTCATCGAAAATATTTGCGATAGCATCTCAAGGTCATGTTGAAAACTGCCAAGATCTATTTTTAGATAATTCAAATGTTAATTTGTTAAATTCTTTACACATAAGAACTTTTAACTCTAATATTTCTTTGGAAAATTCAACAAATTGTGTTTTTGAAAATATTTCTGGAGATTTCAGCTCTTTAAATTTAAATAATATTTTTGTTAACAATTCAACATCTTTAGGAAAGCAAGGAAAAGAAACTTTAGCTTTATCTTCTAATAATGTTAGTTTAACAGCATATGAAAACAAAATTGTTCAAATTTTAGAAGGAACTTTAACTTCACATGTTATAATTACATTAGTTAATCCTATAGCTGCGGCAAATGCAAGTTTTATAGTTAATATAAGTCCAACATTAGTATTTTCAAATAAAACAATTAGTATTAAAGATAATTTATCTTCTGAAGTTTTATTAATTATTAAAGAAGGAGATAATGGAAAAACATTTGATTTTAAATACGAAGCAGGAAGTTTTTACACTTTAGGTTTATTAGACAATTCTATAATAAAAACAAGTTTAACAGTAGATGTTGATAATAAAACAATCTTCTCAAACGTTTTAAACTTTACACCATCTTCTTTAGAAAATTCTCAATTATACGTTAACGGTATAAAATACGTTTATGGAAATTCTGAAGATTACCATATAGATAATAAAGATTTAATATGGTCAAATAAAAAATTTAAATTAGAAACAACTGATAAAGTTGAAATATATTATTGGTAATGCAAGAAGGAAGCGTACAATCAAAACAAATTAGCAGAATATTAAGTGGATATATTAATATTCCAAATTTTTCTGTTACTGCAAATAGTAGTAGTGTAAATGTTTTTTCATCATTAACTACAATAATAGCAACAGCTGGGTATAAAAATAACCCTTTAGCTGTAAAACAATCTACTAATGAAACTGAAGACGGTATTATATTTAGTGGTAATAATATAGTTTTAATTAATAAAGTAGCAAGCAATAGAAAAGTTTTTTCTAACAATTTTGAAGTTTATGGGAAAATAAACTATATAGATTTAACTAATTTTACTGTAAATTTTTATTATTTAACACAATCAGGTATAGAAACTAGTTATACTTTTACTCAAACAACTAATGTTTCTTTAAAAATACCTTATAGATATTTTTTACATGACTTTCCTTCTGATTCTATTATTAATTTAAAATCTTTAATTAAAGGAGAAACAGAAGAATCAACAGCTTCTACTCCTGGGTCTTCAAAATCTGATACTTGGAATAATAGTGTAATCGATGTTGTTAATGATCCTTTATCTTTATTATTATCTAACGGAGATAAATATTTAGTAGGAACACAACCTATGGGCGATTTTTCTGATTACGAAAATCAAATAGCAACATGGAATGATCCAGTTTGGTCTTTCGAAGCTCCAACAGATGGTTATACTATAAAAAGTAAAAACTTAGATACAGCATTATATCAATATAACGGAGATTTTCCTTCAGGAGAATGGATTATTCAACCTTTTTTAACAAGTTCTTTAGGATTACCTTCTAGCGGTACTTGGAATGATGGCCTTTTTAATTTTGAATCATCTACTTCAGTTGACGCAATTAGTGAGTTAAACAAAATTATTTTAGCATTAGCTCCTCCAGCTGCACCTGTTTTAACTTCATGGAATGAATTATCAGGAACTCCAAAAGTTTCAGGAAAAATGAGTTTTAGTACATCTACTCCTTTAATTAACTATAGTCCAGCAGATGCAAACGGAATCCCTAATCCAATTGGACTAAATGGAATTTTTCAATTATCAGGAAGTAGATTAGGTATTACTTCTAATGGTGGAAACAAATTGTCAGGATTATTTAACTATGATGTTCCTGTAAGTAATACATTACCTACACCTTCTTATATAGCTTGTTCTTTTAGTAAAGCAGATAAAGGTAATTTAGTTTTATATATTAATGACATAGAGGTAGCAAATATTAATTTAGCGAACTCTTCATTAGCTGTAGATACTACTTTAGGTGGAACACAAACAGGTCTTTATGTATCAGCTTCGTCGTCTGCGCATTTTTCTTCAGGAGCTTCTTTTGATGGAATAAAACATAGAATAGGAAGTTGGGTTGTTATAAAAAATTCTTTAAGATCAGGGTATAATAAAATACAAGTTAAACATATAGTTTCTTTAGGTGAAATAAAAACTTTAAATGCTTTTGATATAGTAGTTGATCGAGATACTACAGCAACTACTTTCAATACACCTACTTTTGGCGCACTTACTTTTTCTCCTAGTTTGAATTATTTATCAGGGATAGCTTTTTACAGAACAGGAACAGCTCCATATAGTGTTATAATATCTAATGCTTACAAAAATACTTATAATTTAGATAATGACGCTATTTCTTTCAATTCTTCAAATGGTTGTAGTATAGCTTCTCAAGCAATTCCTGTAAACACTTCAGGAATTACGCAAACTATATCAATTAATACAACAGCAACTATTAATTCTTCTTTATTAGTAAAAGAACCTGTTTCTACATTTTGTACTGTTAAAAGAACAGTTCAAGCAACAACTGCGAGTTTAGCAGCTACTATAAATGATATTTTACTAGATAATTCTTCTGATTTAAATACTAATTATATAGAAAAATTCACAAGTGAAAGTAGAAGATTACCTTCTACATTAGATTTTGATAATTTTAATTCTTTCTTATCGTCTACTTGGAATAGTTATTATTCTTTAAAAGATGGAGGCGTTGGGTATAATAACGGATTACAAGTTGTAAAAAATCAATTAATTTATCCAGGAAAAAATATTAATATCCCTGGAGATTTTAGAACATCAAATATAACAAATGGACCAGTTTTCAACAACGGAGGCAGTTATGGAGGTCCAAGAAATTATTCAGGAGGAATGACAGCAATAGGAGATAGAACTTATTGTCGTTATTTTAGACAAGTTTCCCCTACAACATCTAATTTTATTTTAAAAATAAAAGGAAATTCTGTAGTATTCGTTCCTATGACAACTTTATTGTCAAGTGTTGCGAATAGTTGTCGTGTAGAATTAAAAGCTCCTAGTCAAACAGGATGGTTAGATTGCTATAATGATTTTGAAACAGAAATGTTTACAGATGGCAAAGGATGTAGAAGTGCTTCTTTAGGAATAGGAAGAGATTTAAATACAGATTGGGGTTTAACAATAGGAACAAAAAGTATAGCGAATACAGGTGGGTATTTAGTTTTAAGAATAACTGTAGGACAAAATTTTACAGGAAATATAAGTGAAATTGCAATGCAATTTGTTTAATAAATAATTAAGAGAGAACAAACAAATAAAACTATAAATAATGGGAGAAAATAGCTATGAAACAAAATTTTCTGTATTAATTGCCGAAGTTAGATCTTCTAATGATGTTTTACATGCACAATTAAAGCATTTACAAGAGCTTTTTACTGAAAAACTAGATAGAATTCATACAGAATACAAAACAACTAATGATCAAGTTGAAAAACATGAAAAGAAAATTGAAGCTTTGCAAGAAAAGCTTACTGAAATGATTTCTTTTAAAGAAAAACTTGAAGATCTTAATACTCGTTTCGATAATGAAAAAAAATCAACTGAAGAAAGATTTAAAAAAACAGATGATAGTATAGATGGGTTAGAAAAAGAAACTGAGTTAGTTAGAGTTGAACAAAAAAACCCTGGTTTTTCAAAATACAGTGAATTAGGCAAGTTAGCACAAAATGTATTAATTTTAGCAACCTTAGGTACTTTACTTTATCAAATAATGTCGAAATAAAAGAAAAAAAATAAGTTAAAAAGAAATGCCTTAAAAAAATAATTACATTCTTGTTTTTTTAAGGCATTTCTTGTATTTAAAATTATAAAATTGAAATATAATGTCTTTAGATCAAATTACTAAAACAAACATAGCTTACAAAGCTTTATTAGGAAAAGCCCATACTGAAAATATTAAAGGTTTGTCAAATGAAGCAGAAGGTAGTTTTTTGAATTTACCTTCAAGTAAAATATTCGTTGATGAAATAGACCCTGATCCTACTGTTGCAGTACTTGATGGAATAGTTTTATTAATAACAGCTGATTTAATAGAAGATAATACATCTAATGGTCACGCTTTTTTTGCTGTTTATACTCAAGATATTGTTTCTTTAGGAGTTTCTGCAGGAGATAGAGTTAAAAACGCAATTTC
>Ga0302286_10003531_pt1 | contig 10571 bp, 9 predicted proteins | sample III_Fen_E2_3_FD_198765 | JGI IMG/M metagenome (GOLD analysis project Ga0302286, IMG submission 198765) | Peat permafrost microbial communities from Stordalen Mire near Abisko, Sweden - III_Fen_E2_3 | ecosystem: Environmental > Terrestrial > Soil > Wetlands > Permafrost | place: Sweden: Abisko...
AAAAGACAAAAGTTAGAAACGCCATGCTATTTGAACTCGAATAAGCGTTTTAAAGATGGATTTATTAGTTTTAATGGTTCAAAAATTTTAATTCTAACCAATGATGTTTTAAAGAAAAAAGTTGCTGAAACGCCGTTGGAACTGGATTATTTAATTATTGGAAACAAACTAAAACCTAGAATTGCAGAAATTTTAGATTGCGTTCATCCTCATAAAATCATAGTTGATAAAAGCATTTCCAAGTGGTACACCAATGATATTCGACAAGTATGTAAAGCTAGGAATATTGAATTTTACTCCATTGCAGAAAATGGCGCTTTTCTATTGAATATTAAAGATTAATGCCTGGAAAGACGAATTGGTCTCAGAATCGCATTTTTTTGCTATTTTTGTATTCAAATTAAAACCCTGATTATGATTTCAAAAATTATTGCCGAGGATCTTATTTCCAAGGTAAAAAAAGAAATAGATATTGCCGAAAAGATTGTGATTGTAACGCATGTCGGTCCGGATGGCGATGCCATGGGTTCAACACTGGCTTTGTGGCACTACTTGATGATGTTAGAGAAAGAACCTGTGGTTATTGTTCCAACACCATTTCCGGGTTTTCTGTCCTGGTTGCCAGGTGCTGAATGTGTACTTGATTACGAAAACCAGGAAGAACTATCAAAAGATTTTATTAATTCGGCAGATTTGATATTTGCGCTCGATTTCAACACGCCCAAACGTATGGCCAACATGGCTGATACAATTGCCAACGCTTCTGCTCCGAAAATTTTGGTTGATCATCATCTTCATCCGTCTGATTTTGCCAAGGTGATTGTTTCGTATCCCGAAATATCCTCAACCAGCGAATTGATATTTCGTTTAATTTGCAGAATGGGCGATTTTTCCAAAATAAATTTGGCTTGCGCCGAGTGTATTTATACTGGCATGATGACCGATACGGGAGCATTTACTTATAATTCAAACGGTCAGGAAATCTATATCATAATAGCCGAACTGATTAAACTGGGAATTGATAAAGATGCGATTTACCGCAAGGTTTTCAATACGTATTCTGAGGATCGATTACGATTAATGGGCTTTTGTTTGTTTCATAAAATGAAAGTTTTTCCTGAATTCAAAACAGCCTTGATAACCATTACCGGCAAAGAATTGTATCAATTCAACTATCAAAATGGTGACGCTGAAGGATTTGTAAATATTCCACTTTCAATAGCCGGAGTTGATTTCTCAGTATTTATGCGTGAGGATGTTGATAAAATAAAAATTTCGCTTCGTTCGCAGGGCTCGTTCCCGGCCAACAAAGTGGCAGCCGATTTGTTTAATGGCGGTGGACACTTGAATGCAGCCGGCGGCGAAAGTTACGCAACGTTAGCCGAAACGGTGAAGAAATTTGAAAATGCACTGCCTGACTATAAAGATTTTCTGGAATTTTAGATTTTAAATTTATAATGAAATATATAATAATCCTCGGCGATGGCATGGCGGACGAACCGATTGCCTCGCTTGGAAACAAAACTTGCTTACAAGCGGCAAATAAGCCGAATATAGATAAAATTGCCACGCTGGGTTGTAGCGGATTGCTCGATACAATTCCCGAAGGATTTGCGCCTGGAAGCGAAATTGCTAACATGAGTGTGCTTGGTTATGACGTAGCCAAAGTATTCGAAGGTCGTGGTTCGTTGGAGGCGGCAAGTATGGGTGTTGCTATTGAGGATGGCGAAATGGCCATGCGTTGCAACATAATTTGCATAGCAGAAAATAAAATTAAGAATCATTCGGCCGGGCATATTAGCAACGAAGAAGCCACCGAACTGATTCTTTTTTTGCAAAAGGAACTTGGAAACGATGTTGTAAACTTTTTTCCGGGTGTTTCGTACCGTCATTTGCTGAAAGTAAAAGGGGGAAACAAAAACCTGACTTGCACTCCTCCTCACGATGTGCCTGGAACACCTTTTGCCGATGTAATGATTCAACCTGAATCGCCCGAAGCTTTTGAAACAGCCGCATTGCTGAATGATTTAATTATTCGTTCGCAGGCATTGCTCGAAAATCATCCCGTAAACCTGAAACGTGCGGCAGCCGGAAAAGACAAAGCCAACAGCATTTGGCCATGGTCGCCGGGATATAAACCGGAAATGAAAACCTTGCTCGAAACGTATCATTTAAAAAGCGGTGCAGTTATTTCGGCTGTGGATTTAATCAAAGGAATTGGCGTTTATGCCGGCTTAAAGGTGATTGAAGTGGAGGGAGCGACCGGACTTTACAATACGAATTACGAAGGAAAAGCCCAAGCAGCCATCGATGCCTTGCGCGAAAGTGACTTCGTTTACCTGCATATCGAAGCCAGTGATGAGGCGGGTCACGAAGGGGATGTAGATTTAAAAATCAAAACAATTGAATACCTGGATTCGCGGGTTGTGAAACCTATTTTCGAGGAAGTATCCAAATGGTATGAACCGGTAACCATTGCCATTTTGCCTGATCATCCAACTCCTTGTGCCATTAAAACGCACACTAATTCGCCCGTTCCGTTTATCATTTATCGTCCGGGTGAAAAGGCAGATGAAGTGACAGTTTACGATGAATTTGCGGCAGAAAAGGGAAGTTATGGTTTGTTGAAAGGGGCGGAGTTTATGAATGAGTTGATAAAACATAAGTAAACCCCTATCCCCTAAAGGGGAACAAAGCAAGTTTCATCTAGGTGTTTTCCGGTTTATCCTTTATAAAATTAATAATAAAAATACTAATCTTAATTCTCCGTCAGTTGACGGATTAGGGGTCGTTTCAATGAAATATTATAGTACCAATAAAAAAATAAGCGGTGTCAGTTTAGAGGATGCCGTAGTGAAAGGATTGGCCGAGGACAAAGGTCTTTTTATGCCTGATATAATTAAAAAATTACCTCAGGAATTTTTTGATAAAATTGAAACACTTTCGTTTCAGGAAATGGCGTACGTGGTGGCAGATGCGTTTTTTGGAGAGGATGTGGAAGCGAATGCTTTGAAACAAATTGTGTATGACACCTTGAGCTTTGACGTGCCGTTAGTGCATGTCAACGATAATATTTATAGCCTTGAACTTTATCACGGTCCGACTTTGGCCTTTAAAGATGTAGGTGGGCGGTTTATGTCCCGTTTGTTGGGTTATTTTATTCAAAAGCAAAGTGATACCAAGGTGAATGTACTGGTGGCTACTTCGGGTGATACTGGTAGCGCGGTTGCCAATGGTTTTTTGGGCGTGGATGGTATTCACGTTTACGTATTGTATCCCAAAGGATTGGTAAGTCCTATTCAGGAATGCCAGTTTACCACGCTCGGACAAAATATTACGGCTTTGGAAATTGAGGGTACTTTTGACGACTGTCAGGCTTTGGTAAAATCGGCCTTTATGGACGAAGAACTCAATGCTCTGCTCAAGCTTACTTCGGCTAATTCTATCAATGTGGCGCGATTCCTTCCGCAGTCATTTTACTATTTCTACGCGTATGCTCAACTTAAGAAACTTGGAAAATCGGATGATGTTGTCATTTGCGTGCCAAGTGGAAATTTTGGAAATATCACTGCCGGACTATTTGCCAAGAAAATGGGATTACCCGTGAAACGATTTATTGCCGCCAACAACCGCAACGATATTTTTCTTCAATATCTCCAAACCGGCGAGTATAAACCGCGTCCTTCTATCTCAACCATTGCCAATGCTATGGATGTGGGCGATCCAAGCAATTTTGCCCGGGTTTTGGATTTGTACGAAAGCTCGCATTCAGCCATTATGGATGAAATAAGCGGAGTAAGCTACAACGACGAGCAAATTGCAAAGACATTGAAAACCTGCAAGCAGGAAACAGGTTACCTGCTCGATCCTCACGGAGCAGTAGGTTATCGTGCTTTGCAAGAAGGCTTGGCTGCGAATGAAGTTGGTGTGTTTTTAGAAACGGCCCATCCGGCAAAATTCCTCGAAACGGTTGAGAATATCATTGGCCAAACAGTTGAAATTCCGTTGAAACTACAGGAATTTATGAAAGGCGAAAAGAAAAGTATATCCTTGCCGAAAGAATTTGAAGCATTTAAAAGCTTCCTGAAAACACAAACTACCTAAAAATCTGATTTCGGTATGAGCAAAAAAGTATTTGTAAGCGGATGTTATGATATGCTTCACAGCGGGCACGTTGCTTTCTTTGAAGAAGCTGCGCAATATGGCGATTTATATGTTGGGATTGGTTCCGACAAGACAATTAAAGAGCTGAAAGCACGAAAAACCATTAATACAGATGCTGAGCGCTTATACATGGTTAAGTCACTTAAGGTAGTGAAAGATGCATGGATTAATCAGGGCAATGGATTGCTTGATTTTCTTACCGAACTCAAAACATTACAACCCGATATTTTCTTTGTGAATGCCGACGGACATACTCCGGCCAAAGAAGCACTCTGCAAAGATATGGACATTGAATATGTGGTTAGCAAACGTATTCCTCACGGCAATTTGCCTGCTCGGTCTACCACTGCTTTACGCAAAGAATGCCATATTCCCTATCGGCTCGATTTGGCAGGTGGCTGGCTTGATCAACCGTATGTAAGTAAACATGCCAGTGGCTCGGTTATCACCATTTGCATTGAGCCCGACTATGAGTTCAACGACCGAAGCGGTATGTCAACCAGTAGCCGTAAAAAGGCCATCGAGCTTTGGCAAACCGACATACCCGATGGTGATAAAGAGAAATTTGCCAAAACGCTTTTTTGCTTTGAAAATCCTCCCGGAACCGAATATGTAAGCGGATCGCAGGATTCACTAGGAATAACTATGCCCGGCTTAAATAAGTTTTTTTACGAAGGCGGATATTGGCCTACAGAAATTAAGCGTGAGTTAGATGGCGATTTATTAGACTGGATTGAGCAACGCATTTGGATGATTCCGTTATATCCCCGCCATCAGGGCTACGACGTGCTGGCTAACACCAGTATTACCAAGGAAAACGCACAAAAGCTCAGCGATGCAACTGAAGATTGCTGGAAAGCGTTGTTGAGCAAAAATGCATTGGAAGTAGGAAAATCGATGGTTCGGTGTTTTGAAGCTCAGATAGCGATGTTTCCATACATGGTTTCGCCCGATATTCTCGAACAAATAGATGCATATAAAACAGCTGTTTCGGGCTGGAAAGTAAGCGGTGCCGGCGGTGGTGGTTACCTTATTTTCTTTAGCGAACAGCCGGTTGAAAATGCCATTCAGATTAGAATCAGAAGATAATTTACTTCGAAATTCTTTCCAGAAACTCTTCCCAATTCATATTCCACGGATCTGTTTTTCGCCCCGGTGCAATGTCGCTGTGGCGAAGAACATACTTTATTTTGTGCCGACTTTTGATGTCTTTAACCAATGCCGTAAGCGATTTTATTTGCAATTCGGTTGGGGCATCCAAGCTGTCTTTGGAGGTAATAATTTCGATACCGATCGAACATGTATTTACATTTGTGCGTCCATCCGGAAGGCTACTTTTTCCGGCTTGATACGAAATATTTTTTTCTTTCACTAATTGATAAATAGTTCCATCGCGCCCAATGACATAATGTGAGCTAACCCCGTAGTGCGAAAATTCTTTGATTACCAAATCCACATCATATTTATCGCCTTCTGCAGCATTGTAAACAGAATGGACGATTACGGCATCAATCGTTCTGTTTTCGGCCGTTTTCATTCCAAAATTTACTATCTTTTCGACAATTTTTAGTTCGGATTGTGCTTGAGCTGTCATGAATCCAAGTAAGGTGACAGCAAGAATTGAAAGTTTATATTTCATAATTATTTGATAAACAATCCATTAAAATACATCCAGATAATGTAACGGGCAAACTTGCCAATCAGCATGGAAATAGCTACTTTCCACCATTTGCAGCGAAAAAAGCCAGTAGCAACTGCAATCACATCGCCAATAAAAGGAACAAACGAGAAGAAAGCAAACCAATCGCCATACTTTTGAATGCGAACGGTATAGGATTCCATCTTTTCCTTTTTTATATGGAAATATTTTTCTATCCATTCAATTTTACCCAACAAACCTACATAATAGCTGGTCATTCCGCCTAACCAGTTACCAAGTGTTGCCACCCAAACGCAAGTCCACGGATCTAAACCACCAAAAACCATGGCCGAAAAAATAACTTCGGAACTGAAAGGTACTACCGTTGCGGCTAGAAAAGATGCTAAAAAAAGGCCTAAGTAGCCAAGTCCCATTAGTCCGGTCATTTAGATCAGAATGTGTTTTGAAATTATAAATGCAATATTAAGAACAATGAAAATGACCAAAAGTATTCCGTAAAAATTACTTTGTTTAAGTGTCAATGGGTGAGAAATCAGTAATGAGTAAGCCAAAGCAATAATGGGTAGAAAACAATTAAACTGATTTCTGAAAATAAAAGAAACGATGGAAAGGATCACCAAAAGGAAAACCAGAAAATTCAATTTGTTGCGAGTGCTTGTAGCATCGCTGTTCGATATGGAAAAAAGTCCGAAAAGACCTATAATCATGATGAGTGAAATCGAGCTGATATAAATGATTTCTTGTAACTTAAGCGAGAGAAAATCCAGTTCGAAATTAAAATTGAACGTGACGAATTGAAGCAAATTAATGCTTGGATTAATGAAATAGCTAATTGCCAGAAAAATAACCCATGGAGCAAGTGTTCCGAAAATTGAAGCCAATAAAGTTCGCAACGACAAACTTTGAAAAAAGATAAAGCCAATCCAACAGATCGGAATAAGGAAAATATATTGTTGAATTAAGATACTACACAAACTAATCAACAAACTGCCCATAAATGTCTGTTCAGAAGCATTTTTATCGCGCGACATACTGAAAAAATTGAACAATGAAAATATAAATATAGTCAAACATAAATGGGAAATGACCGTTGTATGCGTTTGACTCCACGAAGCAATAAGGATAAGAAAAGTGAAGAGAGGCAAAAATGTTCGCGTTCTGATAATGGTGAAGCGATTGTTCAATTGGCTTATTAGAAATGCATTGAGCAGCGTGAGCACTAAACTTATAATATTAGTTAGCAGTGCATTAGCCGAAAATACAGATTGAATGCTCTCAGAAAGGGCTGAATCACCAGACGATAATTTTGTTAATGGAGTGCCAAAATCTACAACCCAAAGCAACACCGAAAAACCAACTAGGACAACAGCCAGTGGGATACTTGGAACAATTATATTTTTGAGTGATACACGCATGAAATACTTGGTAGTCGGTAGTTAATGGTTTGAAGTTTAAGAGATTCCTGCAAATGTTGAGTTTTGCAGGAATCTCTTATTCATTATTATTTTAATCCGCGTCTTTTTAATAATGCATCCGGATTAGGATTGGAGCCCCTGAAATTACGGTACAAATTCATTGGATCGTCGGTATCGCCTTTTTCAAGAACATTCTTGCGGAAACTGATAGCTACTTTTTGATTATAAATGTCACCAGTTTCTTTAAACGCCTGAAAAGCATCGGCATCCAACACTGCTGCCCAGGTGTAACTGTAATAACCTGCACAATAATCACCACTGAAGATGTGGTTAAAGTATGAACTTCGATAGCGCACAATGATCTGCGGAATCATTCCGATTTTACCGAGCGAAGCCTTTTCAAACTGAGTAACATCAAAGCTTGCAGTATCTTTTTTCATGTGATAATCCATATCTAAGAATGAAGCAGCCAAAAGTTCTGTATTAATAAATCCTTGGTTAAAAGTGCCTGCTAACTGAATCTTATCCATCAATTCTTTTGGCATCACCTCGCCGGTTTTATAATGTTTGGCATACGTTTTCATTACTTCAGGTTCCCAGCACCAGTTTTCCATAACCTGCGATGGTAGTTCCACGAAATCGCGTGACACGCTTGTACCCGACTGACCGGGGTAAGTGCACTGAGTAAGTAAACCGTGCAGCGCATGTCCAAATTCGTGGAAAAGAGTTTCCACTTCGTCCATGTTGAGTAACGATGGTTTATCCTTGGTTGGTTTGGTGAAATTACCCACGTTGCAAATAATCGGACGGTGATTGATCCCATCTTTTTTGTATTGATCGGCAATGTTGTTCATCCAGGCTCCGGCGCGCTTTCCGGCACGTGGGAAATAATCGGTGTAAAGAATCCCAATCAGTGCACCGGTGGCATCGGTTACTTCAAAAACTTCCACATCCGGATCGTAAACCGGCATATCGGATAGTTTTTTGAACTTCAAACCATACAGTTTTGACGCTAAATCAAATACACCCTGACGAACATTTTCGAGCTTGAAATAAGGGCGAAGTGCTTCTTCTTCCAGATTATATTTTGCTTTGCGAAGTTTTTCGGTATAATACCACCAATCCCAGGGCTCCAGTTTTTCACCTTTTCCTTCGGCATCCATCAATTTTTGAAGTTCAGCAGCTTCGGCTTTTGCTTTTGCAACGGCAGGAGTCCAAACGGTATTTAATAAATCATAAACCGCTTTCGGAGTTTTTGCCATTGTGTCGTCCAGAATAAAATCAGCCGAAGTAGCAAATCCAAGCAATTGCGCTTTTTGAGTACGCAGTTTCATTATTTTATTGATAACGGCATCGTTATTGCTGGCGTTTTTGTGGTTTGCACGGGTGGTGTAGGCCATTAGCAGTTCCTTGCGAAGTTCGCGGTTTTCGCTGTATTGCAACACCGGAATGAAGCTTGATTTTTGTGTGGTGAATAACCACTGACCCGACTTACCGGCTTCCTTGGCACCTTCGGCAGCTGCCTGTAGAACGCTTTCGGGCAATCCGGCTAAATCGGCTTTTTTGGTAACAAATTTCTTATAGGCATTTGTTTCGTCAAGTACATTTTTGCCAAATTCCAATTGAGCAAGCCCTAACTCTTTGTTGATGGAACGCAATTTTGTTTTTTGTTCCGGATTCAAAGCTGCTCCACTGCGGATAAAATTGCGGTGGTATCTTTCAAGCAATCGGATTTGCTCTTCGGTTAATCCTAATTTTGAACGATTTTCGTACAATGTTTTCACACGTACAAATAGCTTGTCGTTCAAATATAAATTGTCACTATGCTCGGTTAAGACCGGTGAAATTTCTTTGACAATTTTTTCCATCTCGTCGTTTGTATTGCACGAATACAAATTAAAAAAGACAGATGAAACCTTTTTCAAAAGTTCGCCGCTGTATTCCAGTTTTTCTATGGTGTTGGCAAAAGTAGGAGCTTCGGTGCTGTTCGCAATAGAATCAATTTCAGCTTGATGCTGTTTAATGCCTTCCTTGAAAGCCGGCATATAATGCTCGTTTTTAATCTTATCGAAAGGTGGAGCACCGTATTTGTTTGTGTACGTTTCGAAAAACGGATTGTCGGTTTTAGAATTACATCCCATAAATAATAATCCGATTGTTAGAATTAATAAAGTTTTTTTCATTTGCATGCTTTGTTTGGAAGTTAAACATAATTTTTGTTGCAAAGATAATTAATTATTCAAATTTTCAGTATTTAAATTCATTTTAATGACTGTTTCGCGGTCATTACTCAGCTGAGCAATCAATTCGTCAATGCCGTTAAATTTCTTTTCATCCCTGATCTTATGAAGGAATTCAACCTTAATTGTTTGATTGTAAATGTCCTGATTAAAATCCAGAATGTGAACTTCATTGGTCACATGGTAACTGTTATCCAGCGTTGGACGCGTGCCAATATTCATCATAGCGGCATAAATACACCCGTTCCAAAATACTCTGACAGCATAAACTCCAAAGGGCGGCATTAATTTATCTGCATCCAGCGGAACAAGATTGGCCGTTGGAAATCCGATTTTCCGTCCGATTTTAAATCCGTTCGTTACCCTTCCTTCAAAAGAATATGGGTAAGTTAACAGCGTGTTGGCCAACTCAATGTTTCCTCTATCCAAAGCCAAGCGAATCTCAGAAGAACTTATGTGCTGGTTTTCATCTGTATTAAATCGTTGCGCCTGAATAACATCAATGCCAAGCATATCTCCATATTTTTTATATTCGTCAAAGCCTTCATTCCGGTTATGTCCAAACCGATGGTCGTGGCCAACAAGTAATGTTTTGACATGGAATTGTTCTTTAAGCACAGTTTCCAAGAAATCGTATGCAGACAGTTGAGCCAATTCCAAGTTGAAATCCAATACCACGCATTCATCAATTCCTGTCGAGTTTAACTGGGCAGTTTTTTCAGGCAAAGAAGTCAAAAGTTGAGGTTGATATTCTGAATTAAGCACTTTTCGGGGATGTTTGCTGAATGTAATCACCACACTTCTCAAGCCTTTGGACTGTGCCAACGTCTTGAGTTCGTCAATAAGATAGCGATGTCCAGCATGAACCCCGTCAAAAAAACCTACTGTGGCAATACAAGCTGATTTATCTGAATTTTCGATCATATCTTCACAATTAAGCATTCAACCATATTTTTTCATTCAACAGGAAGCTTAAATCTTCGTTAACATCCACATGATACGTTTGTATTCCCATTTTTTCGGCTTGCAAAATATTCTTTTCTCCATCGTCCAAAAACAAGCATTCTTCGGCAGTCAATCCGGCATCGGCAA
>Ga0302286_10003534_pt1 | contig 10561 bp, 8 predicted proteins | sample III_Fen_E2_3_FD_198765 | JGI IMG/M metagenome (GOLD analysis project Ga0302286, IMG submission 198765) | Peat permafrost microbial communities from Stordalen Mire near Abisko, Sweden - III_Fen_E2_3 | ecosystem: Environmental > Terrestrial > Soil > Wetlands > Permafrost | place: Sweden: Abisko...
CTCTCATTACAGGTTCAGCAACTGCTGGTGCTGAATATAAAATTGTAAAACTTGATGGGACTACAGTATTCCCTGCAGGCTACAAAGTTGGGGATTTGTGGACTTGTCCGAAAACCACTCCTCCAACATTTTCAGCAACTAATAGTGCTGCTCTTGCAACAGCTAAACTTGTTGGTGAGATCACCTCTTTTAAGTTTACCTTTTCTAAGGATGCTGTTGAGGTTACTACTCTTGCTGATTTGGTCAAGGTATATCGTGCGGGAAAATCTGATGTAACAGGCACCATTGAAGGTATCACTTTTGTGGATGCCCTTGCTGATGGTTCCTCTCTTGCTAATCGTTTCATCCGTATTGTTAATATTGGTTCTACTGGTGACACCACTCTTAATACAGTAGATACATCTGACCTCTTTGTTAAATGCTATCTTCAGAAGGATGATTCCGATGGAGAAACTCAGATATGGCTTGCAGCGCAGGTCGAGCTTCTTGGATACGACTTCGGCGCTGCCACCTCTGATGCCCAGTCTTGGTCTTCTGACACTCGTATGTTGACCAGCCCGATCATCTTCACCAAAGTCACCCAGACGACCTAATAGTTAAATCATTAAAAGGAGATACCTAATGATTAAGCAGATTTCGATTAACACTGAGCGCGTTTTCATTCCGACTTTTGACGGCAATGATAAAGCCGATCCAAATGACCAGATCAAGGTTCATTACAAAGCGATTACTTCTTCCATTAAGGAAGATCTGGTACGTCGTAATGTAGATCTTAAAAAGAATTCTCAGTCTGGTGAAATGGAACCAACTGTTTCTCTTCAGATTGATATGCGTAGGACACTTGATAAACTTATTACAGGTATTGAGAATCTTGGTTATGCAGTCAATGGTGGGGAAGCAAAAAAGATTGCCACAGTACAGTCTCTGTTTGATGCTGATCTTGAAGTAGGACTGTATCCACTTATTGAGGAAATCTTTGCTTTCTGTAACGATATGCTTAATCAGAGGGTAGACGAAAAAAACTAAGAACTGCTTATCGGTTGCTGGCGACTGGTAAGCATACAGAACTGTATAGACCCGAAAAAGGACATATACCCCATATCTTAACCGTTATGGGGGAGCCAGTAGCAATAAGAAGAGATGAAGTACTAGGAATGGTAACAGATCCAATATTTCAGGAAGCTCTCAGTATATATCAACTGACGAAGTTATGGGGCAGCCCAAATGGCAACGGATGGGCGAATGAACCAATAGAAGTGCTTGATGCAATTACAGCGTTGGAACTTGAGGCTAAGGCTTTGGAACATGAGGAGCTAGACGATGCACGAAATGGTGGTAAAAAACAGCAGTCTGGTGATCCAAAGAGTTTCATGCGAAAAGCAGGAAGTAAAAAATAATGGCTGTTAAAGAACAAGCTGTACTTGAGGTAAGTGTAACTGGGGTGGACAATGCTGCCTCCCAGTTCACTTCCTTTCAGCAAACCACCACTAAAACCATGTCTGCTTCGGAGGCCGCTGTAACAAGGTCTCTGAATAACATGGTTTCTCAATTTATTGGATTAGCTGCTGTTGCTCGTTCTGTTCAAAATGTTGTTTCTTCTGGTGTGGGCTTTGACCAGTTTGTAGAAAATACCACTATGAGCTTTACTGTTATGATGAAGTCTGCTGATAAAGCAAAACAGCAGATGAAAGACTTGTATGATTTTGCTGTTGCATCTCCTTTGACTTTCAAAGAAACTGCTGCCTCAAGTAAACAACTTATGGCTTATGGTTTTACAGCAGAAGAACTCATTCCAACTATGAAAACTCTTGGTTCTGTTGCTATTGCTACAGGCCATTCTCTTGATGATATATCTTATGTATATGGTACATTGAAGTCACAGGGCAGAGCATACAGCCGCGATCTTATGCAGTTTGGTATGCGTGGTATTCCTATATATGAAGAATTAGCTAAAGTCATGGGTGTTAATGTAACTCAGATTCAAAAATTAGCAAGTGAAGGTAAAATAGGTTTTGCAGAAGTAGAAACAGCTTTTCAGAATATGACTACCGGAAGTGGTAGATTTTCTGGTATTCTTGAAGGTTACATGGCTACGTTAACAGGTAAATTATCTATGCTGTCTGATATAGGGCAGCAATCTATGGGTACTCTTATGCAGAGCGTTACCGATCAGCTAAAACTATTTGTAGATGAGATGACTAAGGCTATTAGTGGAAAAGGTTTTCAGTCATTTATTGAAGATGCAGGGAGCGCATTAGGTGTATTGGCAGGAGTCTTAGCAAAGGTACTGGAAGCAGTTGTGGCTCTGTTGCCGGTATTATCAACCATGATAAAAGTATTGGCCTTACCTGCTGTAGTGCTAGCTGGAATTGCTATAATGAGTAGCTTACCCGGAATTTTGATGAGTATTGGTGCTGCTGCTAGTACATTAGCTACCGGATTTGTAGCATTAAATTCCCAGTTGATAGCTACTACAGCAGCTGAATCTGCTATGGCAATGGGGGCAGCAACTGCTTCTACAGGCATTGCAGCCCTATCTTCTAGTTTGGTTGCTCTAGCCGTAGCTAATCCGTGGCTTCTGGCGCTTATCGCAATAGCTGCTGTTGGTGGAGCAGTTATAACCATAGTAAATAGTGCAGCTAAAAGTGCACGAAATTCTGCTAGTGAAACTACTCGTGCACAGCAATTGACTACAGATTACTCCACAACTTACGGAACACACAAGCAATCCGTGTCTGCTGAAGATGTTTCTAAAATAGCAGAGCAATACAAGCTTACTGAAGGTCTCACAGCAAATATACTTAAAAATACGGGTGCCTTATCTGATGACGCATGGCAGCAGTATATTAATACGAAATCTGCTAATGCCGCTCTTACAGAACAGGAAAAGATTGCAACAGGTCTGAAACACGTTTCTACTACGATAGAACAAGATCAAATGGCATTTCTCTCTAACCTTACTGGTAAAGATGCTTCTGTATACGAAGATCTTTCTAATGTAGATCTAAATGCGTTAGGGGCGAAGGGTGCCAAAGATTATATTGCAGGATTTGCAGAGACACGTGCAAAGGAAAAGGATATCTTTGGTTTTGCTTACAGTACAGATCAATTAAAAAAATCCCTTGAGGATGAGGCTAAGGGGCTTACTTCAGCCTTGGAGAATGGTTCTAAAGTAGACGGCTTATTTGATACTAATTATGATGAAACACTTCGCGATCGTTTAGCTGTAGTTAATAAAGAACTCGACGGTATGGGGAAGAAAGCTAAAAAGATTAAGGATGCTAATAAAGATATTTGGTGGGCACCTATTGTTAAAGCAGCAAGTTTAACAGCCTCAGCCTTGGACGATATCGATGTGTCTACAGCACAGACTCAAGAAGGTGTACAAAAAGAATATGAAAAACGTCTCGAATCATATAGGGTAACCCTTAGGGATTTATCCGGTCAGGAAGAAAGAGCATCTGTTATGGCAGAAATTAATGATCTAACCGATACCTATCTACAGTATCAGAAGGACATTACAAGGGAAGCTGCGAAACAGAAAGCACAGAGTCAGTTTACTACAGCAAGTAGCGGTAGTGAAGCGTACTGGTCTAATCGACAAGCAGATCAAGGAAATAGGTTATCCGCAGCATCAGATTCCAGTGCTGTAGCTGGATATAAACTAAGTGTTGGGGATTTGGCCGGGGCCATAGAGGCAGCCTTGAAGTCAATATCAATTAGCCTTCCTGCAGCAGCATCTGCTGGGGCGGATCAGCTTACTAAAGGCACTGAAGTAGGCAATGTGGCCTCTAGTGACATGGGACTCTCTAGTGTGGTAATGCAAGCTGTTACGTCATTTACCACAATGATATCCTCTATTGAGAATGTTAGTAAGGTGCTTAATCCATTTAAGACTATATTTGAAGAAGCAAAAAAACTGCTGGAGCCTCTTCTTAATAACGCACTGGAACCTCTAGTACAGATATTGGAGCAGATAGGAGCTGTAGTTGGGCAATTACTGTCTCCTATTACAGGTGTATTAAAAGTAATTTCTACTGTCATATATGCAGCTTTAACACCTCTTATTGCAGCACTACAGATAGCAGGGAATGCCTTCTCATGGCTATATGATTCCGTAATAGTTCCTGTAGGAAATGCTTTTATTGGAATAGTGAATGCAATTATAAGTGCTATTAATGCAGTTCTAGGCTGGGCTGGGGTTAATATAGATTATATAGATCAGTTACAGACTACCACAGAGGCTTTATCGGGTCTGTCAGACGCCATAGATAACCAACAAGACGCTCTTAGCGATACCATTGATTATCTTACAAATAAAATAAATGATGCTGTGGATGATCAGATAAATAGTTTGCAGGATTTGTATGAGAATGGCGCTATGACTGCAACTGACTATTCTGCTCAAGTAAAAGCCCTTAATGCCCAAAAAATAGCTACTGATAACCTTCAAGTATCTGCTGCGGATCAGGTATTAACTGGTGAAGATATCTATGCTCGGTTATACGAACTATATGCTGTGAAAGATGCTATAGATAACACAGATAACATCACCGATGAAGAGATGAGTGCTCTATTGACTTCGGCAGGACTCTCTAGTACTTCTTTAGAGGCTGCAACTCAGACTGCCATATTGAATGGTATGACTGCATATGGGGCATCTTTTGGGACAAACTCAGCTACAGCTACTAGAGTTGATACTATGGCAGAAACACTAAAAAAAGCCAATGAAGATGGGGCTGCATCGGTGGTGTTAGCAGTGAGTGGGCTATCAACGGCATTAAAGGCTGCTAATACAATTGCAAACACTGACATATCTTCTACAAACACTGACACAACTTCTACAACTTCTACAACTTCTACAAAAACAGACCCTGTAAAGTTATACACACTGGAAGAACGTTATAAACATATGATGGATGCTAATAATTTTATTACTGATGTGGTGTTGGCAGCAGGGTATTTGGCGGCTAGTAGTACAGAAGAGTCAAAGAGTGCATATTTATCAGGTCAGGGTTTTGCTACAGGCACTTCCAATGTACCTTATGACATGACTGCTCAAATTCATCAAGGAGAAGGCATAGTTCCTGCTACTTTTATGGATAGTATACGTTCTGGGGAACTTGCTTTAACCGGTGGCACTAATGAGGGGTCTGGACGGAACGTTATTGTGAATGTTACAGTGCAGGGGTCAGTTCAGACAGAGAAAGATCTTGCAACTAGCATTGCCAATAGTATATACACACAAAGAAGTAGAGGTTTACTAACAGTATGAGTGTAGAGATAAGCAATCTTCCAGAATTAGTTGCACAGTTAACTACATCTGATTATGTTCCAGTTGTTCACAATGGAACTACCTGTAAAATAAAACTAGGTGCTTACCTAGTTCGCAAAAGTGAAGCTGAGGCTATTACAGGAGTTAAGACATTTAGCGTTAGCCCTATTGTTCCTGCTGGAAGTGCTAGTGGTGAAACTGTAAACTATGGGCAATTAAGTGCTTTGAATAATGCAGCAGTGAAACTCACAGGTGATCAGACTATAGCTGGTATTAAGACCTTTAGTTCTAGTCCTTTAGTACCCACTCCTACAACAGGTACACAGGCAGCGAATAGGGCATATGTTCTCTCTGTTATTGGTGCTAGCGCTATGCCTATTGGCTCTGTTATTTTTCAAGGCCCGAATGACGCCGATCCTGCAACGCTTTATCCCGGAACTACGTGGTCAGATGTGTCATGGGAAGAGGCAAACATGACTCGCCGTACTGCTGGCAGTTTGGCTGGCGCAAGGTTTACGGGTGTTCCTGCTCATCTTACGGTTACAATATCTGCGGGTGTCCCAACAATCGCGGTAACGTCAGGAGGCTCTGGATATTTAAGCGGAGGAACAGGAACGTTGCCACTCAAGATAGCCGGGACTTGTACTACGCAGATGGTTGCTACGGCAAACGTAACATCGGGCGTTATTGTTTCGATAACGGTTAACACGGCAGGAGCTGGTTATACATCAGGATTGGTGGCAGTTTACGACGGGGTGGCGGGACATGGGGACTTGGTGCATGGGCATGTGCATATTGAAGGTCGCAGACAAACGCAGGCAATGCCATCAACGATTTATGCGTATGGGGTCTCTGGAGGATCGAACCAATCATCTGATTCAGGGACTGCTAACGGTACACAAAATTACCAGCAGGGCAATACGTCCTCCCCGGTAACCGACGGCCTCAATGGCACGCCCCGTACCGGCGCAGAAACATCTGGTGCATGGGCAACAGTAACTAAATGGAGGAGAACAGCATGATATATGTAAAGATTGAAAATGGATTTATAGTAGACAGAATTGCATCGGCGTCTTGTACCGATGGATATGAACTTGATAAAACAGGAACAAGTCGTATCGGGTACAAGCGCGCAATGTGGGATGATGACTGGAATGTAAAACCATTGTCAACGTTGGTATCGGAAGGTATCGAAGAAATACCGACTGGATACAAACTGTCAGACAATGGTTCACAGTTTATCGAGCTGACCGACGCAGAGAAAATAAAAGCAAAACTACTCAAACCGACTGAAAAAGAAAAACTTGTTGACGGAAAGATTGTTCCGAAAACAATGGACGAACTTTATGCGGACGGGCTTGTATCGAAAGATGATTACAACGTTTACATAACAGCTATGCGTCAGTCATCATATGCAAGCGAAACCGACGCGCTTTTCTGGAAGTATCAGGAAGATGAAATTACAAAAGACGTTTGGATGAAAGCAAAGCAAACAATCCGCGATAAATACAAGAAAGTCTAATATAGAGGCATTATGAGCACCCGAAAAGTTTATGCAGATTTTCAAGATGGAAATGGTTACATAGATATCTCTGATTATGTTAGAGATACGTTAACTATATCCATACATGGATTCAATGATAGCTATAAATATGCTCAGAATGAATGCTCTTTTGATGTGGTGTACAGTTCTACCATCTATCCTTTGTTTAGAAATGCTTCAAAAGATATTCTTATAAGGGTTGCTGATGCAGAATCTGATAGTTTACTTCTTACAGAGTCTCAAGAAGTAATATTAACAGAATCACATATAGAAATAGCAGTATCTACGGGCACAATCATACCAGTATTTACTGGTCATATTCCTTTGACACATGCCCGAACTTATAATGGCCTTCTTAATAATACTACATTATCTTTCACAGCAGAAGATAACTTATCTTATTTTGATGTTGATGTAGGGGATGTTGTATTTACTAATTGTAAAGTATATGATGCAGCAGATACAGATAACTCCATAGTGCATAAGCTTGCTGCTATTGCTGGCTGGGATGTTACAAAAAGCACGCAAGAGTATAAAATAAACACTGTATTGACTAAATTTGCCTCAGATAGTGAAACCGATTCCGTGCTTGATGTAATAGACACATTGTTGCATGAATATGGCTATGCATTTAATTTGGATGCTGCCAATAATATAGCTCCCGTATTGTGGAATGTCTCTAGTGATGTGGTTTCTGATTATGTCTTTGATGAAGATAATATCATTAAAGAGGTTTCTGTTACAGATAGTGTAAAGCAGTATGATGGCGCAACTATTACCTATTATGAATTAGGCATTGCTGATAAAGTACGCCTATATAAGGATGGTAACTGTACCTATAATGATGATGGATCATTTGCTGGGTACGACCTTATAGCAGGATATACTTATCCTCCTGAAACAAACACTATTGACCCTACTACGGGAACTTATCAGATAGCTTATCAGGAATACACCGATGATGCTATAACATATAAAACCAATTATGCTGTAGTTAAAGATTTGGGGTATGATTATAGTGCCTTTTCATCAGACTTCTCTTCTATAGTAGCCACAGCTAATTATTTTGTTGACCGAAGTTTTGATACTGGAATGACAATAGAGAAAGAGGAATTTGGTAATAAGAAATGTCGTCTTATATATAAGAATCCCACTAGTGCAGCAATTAAGTTGTATTATAACGAGGTTTATGGCAGTGTGTGGTATAAGAGCAGCGAACGGGAACTTAAAGTAAATCTTGTAGATTCTCCGTCTAAACGGTTCACTTATACTATGAAATATGTATTTGATAAAGTTATTGCTGAAAGTTATGTTAAGGCCAGAATCTCACAAGATCAAGAAGGTGCAACAACTTATAAATTTACAGCAGAAATAAAACGAGAAATAGGCACCGTTTGCACAATAACCATGAATGATGGTACAAATCAACTTACTATCATACGAGATAGATCTTGGGATGAAGCTACAGGTCAATATACCTACGAATGCAGAGCTTGTTCTGTTAATCATTCGTCCTTGACAGCACAGGGAGTAAGTAGTGGGGTTAGTATTTCTACTGCCGTGTTTTCCTCATCTGTAAGCACAAGTCAGCTTAGCATTCCTTTGCTTGGTGGGACGTCTGATTATAGTTCTGCATGGGTGTATATGTATGTTTATAAAGATGGGGTTGATGTTAGTTCAAATTGGACGTTTGCTGCAGATGCTACTAGTGGAATAACGGGATCATTTGTAGGTAACAAATATGTAATAACAGATATGACTGTAGCTTCAGGGACTATTACATTATCCGCGAGTAGAATTAATTGGACTACTCAATATGCTTCCATTGCTGTTTCTAAGGCCATAGACAGCACATCTGTGAGTATATTAGTAGCCACTGCTAATTCTATTTATCTTGGTATAGGTATATTGGCAGGAAGTACCACAGCTAATTATACTAGTGCCACAGTCACATCAGCTGGTGTTATCACTGTGGGCCCTGTTATTACCCCTTCTGTAAATAGCTGGATGATAAATTACTCTAGTACAAATGTTGCTATAGGTATGTATATTTGGAGTGGCAGTTCTTGGCAATCTACTACTAGTGTAGACTACATTAGTTCTGGTTCTGATGATCTTTGCGGATTGACAGTAGCTGGGATTTCCATACCGGGATATACCGTTTATATGGCTGCATTGATAAAATCTCTGTTCACGAAATATATTACATTGCTTTCTCCCGGATATATTCAGAGTGATGGATTTGTTACAGGGTCTACTGGGTTTAAGATTGAGTATGCTGGTAATGCAGAGTTTAATAATCTAACTGCACGTGGAACTATTTATGGTACTTCTGGTAGATTTAGTGCGGGGTTAGGTATTGACACCGTGATGACAGCATACAGTTCTAGTGTTTATTACTATGCTCCGTCAAGTTCTAAATTTATGATTATCTGTGGATATGTTCCTCTGGGGAACCCTTCTGCACCTATATATGAAGGAGTAGCAGTATGTATTTCTTCTTCTATGGGAGGAGGTACAGTTACCTGTACGATGCTTACACTTTCTGGGTTTATGTCTGTCCTAAGTATAGGATCTGTACAGAGACCTGCATACACCCCCTCTACTACGATACATAATGCAGTGATCTGCAACATTCTTTACTTATAAAGGTACATAAATGACACCAGAAAAATGTGAAGATTGCCATGAAATAAAACGCCTTGAATTTCAAATAGCCGGAAATGAGCTGACTATTAAAGACGTAAATCAGACACAACAGAATAAGGACATAGAGCATGAGCAAATGATACAGAACTTAACCAACAGGATGGATAACGTGTCACAAGATTTGCAGTCATTTAAGGCAGAAGTTAAAGAAGATATTCAGAATATAAAAAAAGATATTCCTGCTATGTTTGACAATGCTGTTAATAAATTATTGGCTAAGATGTTTAAAATAGTTGCTATAGGGGTATTCATTATTGTATGTGTCATTATATTGGCATTTTCTCGTCCGGTTATCTTAAAAGGAATAGATGAAGTGAGACACTGGGTAGAAACTGTGGAGGTGCAAAAATGACTATAACTATGGAAGCAGATCTTGCTAAGGGCGTCCTGACTGCATTCGATAATGCCCTAGAGATTTCCTGTATTGTACGAAATGAGGTAAATGGCTGGAGAAAACCTAATGAGGTTGTTAACTCTATGCCAGACAATAAACCTGTTCAGCCGAGAACATTTCCCAAAGGTATTTGGGCTGTTGGTAAGCCTGATCCAAAAAACGACGAATATATGGCCCCTTATTTTATTCCCACGGACGCTTGGCAGTATATGCCTATATGGGAGCTTGATGATAAAGGCAACTATAAGAAAGTCACTACGAAAATGACTAAAGATAAGGGTTATGGTTTGCATTACAGTACATCTACATCTACTCATGGATGTATCAAGATTATGACTGCTACAGACTTGATATGGCTGGTTAATACTATTGTTACCCATCAGGCACAAGGTGATGTAATAAAACTGCAAGTTATATAAGACCCCTTGACAAACCTACCGAAATATGGTAGGTTTTTTATTATTTACTCAATAGGAGATACCTTGATTAAACGTGAAAATGCCCTTATAAAAGTCGATTATGTGAGCAAATATGGTAAGAAAGAAGCATGTCAGCACTTTCATATATCAGAGAGTAAGCTGAAGGAATACCTTGCGGTGGCCTCTTATGAGGAAACCGAAGAAGAAGTTACTGACGACTT
>Ga0302286_10003535_pt1 | contig 10558 bp, 11 predicted proteins | sample III_Fen_E2_3_FD_198765 | JGI IMG/M metagenome (GOLD analysis project Ga0302286, IMG submission 198765) | Peat permafrost microbial communities from Stordalen Mire near Abisko, Sweden - III_Fen_E2_3 | ecosystem: Environmental > Terrestrial > Soil > Wetlands > Permafrost | place: Sweden: Abisko...
AGATCAACGACGGTGAGCGCACGTGGTTCACCGGTGATGATGAAGCGGATATCCAACGCAGCAACCGCGAATTTGAGCAGTTCGACAGCAACAAGGAGATCTTCTTAGAACTCTTCCACAAGCCGAAGGGTTCAGAGAACGGCGAGAACATGCCCCTATCGAGGATCATCCACGTGATGCACCTTCGCAACCGCAGCATCAGGGAAGACGATGCCACGTTCAAGAAAGTGGGCAAGATGCTCAAACGGATGAGTTTCAAGCATAAACACAGCCGCACCGGCTCGGAATACTACGTCATCAGAAACTTCGCTGTGACGACACCATGACAAAAGGTGACGGTACAACCCAAAGGAAACAATCCATAAACAATTCATATAGTGGCGCTTACCCCCAAACCGGTGACGATAACGACAAAAAATTAAAAACCCATGTTCAGATTTAGAATGACAAGATTAAAGAATTCCTCCCGTGAATACAACAGTCTCTGGTTTCCGAAGGCCGTGCACACGGTGACCGTGACCACCGAAGACCTTCTGAAGGAGATTCCCAAAGGCTGCTCGCTGAAGAAGAGCGACCTGCTGGCCTCCCTCACCGAGCTGTCAGAGTTCCTGCTCCGCCATCTTCGTCAGGGCGAGGTGGTAGATCTCGACGGCATCGGCCGTTTCAAGCTCGAGGTCAAAGGTCAGGGAGTCATCTCCCCCGCCGACTTTGACGAACAGACCGACATCTCCGGCTATGTCTGCCACTTTACGCCCTATTCCCGGAATGGCCGCAAACCCCTGTTTGAGGATATCGAGCTGAAGAGAGAGAAATAGAGAAGAAAGTAAAAACAATCATGAATAAACAAAAAATAAAAAAGATACACACAAAAGAAGAAGCAGAAAAGATATTTGATCTATATATTTCTGCTGACGCAGAATTAGCGGCCATAAACAATTTATCTAAGGATAGAAACATCCATTATACCGATGTGGATGACAAAAGAGGTGTTGGTGTATACGTCCGAATGGACAAATATGAGGAGAGCCTCTATTGGTATGCCATTTCCCAAAAGAACATGTCATGGAGAGATCATAACACGATATCTTTCAAAAGAGGGAATATCTTATTCGTTCAGGGAGAACCTTCTCTCGAATTTGAAAATAAAGATGACAGCACCCTTGTTCAAAAGATAAAGGCTTTTAATCCGAAATATGTGGATTCCTCCAATAGAATAGATGAAAAGAGCATCCTTGAAGACATCGACCGTCCGGAAGTACGGGAGATGCTATCCGAAGCAAAGGTGCAGCTCATGGATGACAGTGATCTGGAATTCAAACCCTCCGAAGAAATAAAGGCGTTGCTGGTCAAAGTCTATATGGATACTATCAAAAGAGAAATCCAGACAAGAGATAAGCAGATGGAGATGTTCAAGAAGTCCATCTCCAATGTCTTCAAGAAAGTATACTCCGCACTCAGCATTGATGACATCATCATGAGATAAAGATGGGATAGAAGCATATAACTCCTAACTGAATAATGATGATAGAATATGAAATGAAACCCTACGCGGGCCCCTGCCCGTTATACAACGGGATGTGGGTGGCCTCGGTGAAGTTGAAAGGCTTCCTGAGTGAGGAGGCCTTTGAGTCAGCCCTTGACAAGGCCGGCTACCACTCCGTGTATGAGAATGTATACGAGCGTCAGGCCATCTACGACAAGGTGTTCATGTCGTACATCATGCGTGGCTATAAAGTCAGTGTGCGTGGTGCTGGCTGCTTCTATCCCTATATCCAAGAGACCCCCTTCAAACCGGACACGTTCAATGTCTCCCGTGACATCCCGAAAGTCTATGTATGCAGGGAACTCGAGAAAATGCTGTGTAAAGAAATTAGCGTCACGGAGAAGGATCTCAAACGGTATGAAGAGAAGAAAGTGGAGGAGGGGGAGCTGTTTGTGGAAACTTAATTTACCTAATTTCTTATTCCTCTCTATTTATATAACAGAATTAATATGAATAATAATGAAGAATATCTGGAAACCCACGTAATTTCTCCTTAATTTTCAAACAGCACCTAATTTTATACCTTTATCCGGCTTATTACTCCTAGGGAGTGTTTGTCTACTTGGTAGTAAACATATTTGGCAACAATGAGATGTCATTTCTTACAATTAAATTGTTATTTTAATATGAAACATATTTTTTTATATTATAAATTTGATTACTCATTTTCTCCAAATTTTGATTAATTCTTTATTTAATTGTTCCTCAGGTGTAAAATTTTTAATATAAGATACATCATAATGCGAATTCTTTACACGTTTAACGACGGCCATACGTAATTTTTTACAACGATCCCAATCAAGCCAAATTGGTAGTTCTTCTGTATATGATGATATACTTTTCCAAGTATCATAACTTAATTGACTTTTCGAAGCAGCCTTGTGCAAAGGATAAAAAGCAATACGCATGAATTCGATAGCATTTTCATCTGCAGGCCAATTATACGATAACAAATAAAGATATGCGTAGTATTCGATAGACTTTAATTTCTCAGAAAGCTTGCTAAAAGCAATCCAACGGTAACTTCCATTAACTTTGACTTGCATAGATATAGGTTGAATCGATTTCATAATTAGTAAACTAACATTAGGTGTAAGTGCCTTTTTCGATTCCATCCATACAAGTATTTTTAAACTTTCCAGTTGGCATAATTTTTCAAATGATTCAGAAATCCAATTTTTAGATGATTCATTTAGGTAATTTAGTACATAATCTGTGGCATCTGCTTCCTTACGGAAAATAAGCTCTGCAAAATCAGTAGATAGGTCAACCTTAATATCTAAAATTTTGAAAAGCAATGCTTTCCATTCTGTAAATACACATGAAGCATGAGGTGTGAGAATAATGCTTAAAACATCTTGCAATTGGTGATGAGAAAATGAAACCCAGCATTTCTGGTTTAATAACTTGGGACAGATAGATGTTAACGATTGGAATAAAGGCCAGTCTATATTCGCAATGATATTGAGGTCAGATAATGAAAGATATTTATCACTTTCTATTAAAATAATCTTTCCAATATTATTCAGGTGAGATGCTTGACACAGCTTTTTGAGTAACAGATGATATGGCTGGCGATTATCATTCTTGGCAATTGTGTAAAATCGTTGCCAGAAATCAATATCATGAACCGAAAAAGAACCAATAGACTTATTTACACACATATAATACACAAATTCATAATCGGCTACAAATTTACTTGTCATACCAATTTGAAGAAAACGTTTTTTCATAAGCATTCCTTCTTCCTGACTTGGAAATAACGAAGCAAGTATGGATATCATGAGTTGCATTGCATTCTGTTTCGTCTCATTTGTCTCATAATTCTTATTTATTAGTTCTAACAAAAACAAAATTCCATTGAGATGTTGACTATCGGCTCCAATCTCCTCAGCGAATGTATGGATAAGACGGCTTAACCGAAGTCTTTCATAGAAAATTTCTTGTACAGCGAATTTTATCCAAGAGGGAATTTCATTAAGTTCTGCTTCTTTAAAACGATAAATGGAACAGACGCTATCATTCTGTGCATTGACAAATTGTAGGGTAAGAGGTTTTCCGTATAAAAAACGAAGAGCAGAACTCCCAGAACTGAATGATAATAGGCAAAGTGCTTGATAAGGTAAATAATTCATCAGAAGTAAACAAAAATACTGATAAAAACGTGATTTGTTTTCTATACTGAACACCTGAGATTTTTGGTTGACAAGATTGTTATATAATGTCATTAAAGAGTAAATGGCAATATCATTCGGCAATAAGGAACCTTCATATTCCAATGTCGAATCTATGAGAAGAGGATTTGCATATAAATCAAAATTTTCATTTTTCGGTCGCACAAATAAATCTAGGAAAACTCGGAAATCTGTAATTTGTGATAGTTGATGAAATGATACAAGAAAACTGTGGCTCCAAACGCATCCCGGACGTTTCATTTCGGCAGCATACCATGTCTTTGAGATTACATAATAATCCGAATTTTGGAGAGGGTAAATTGTAATATAATCTGCTTCATCTTGTGGGTTGGTATATTCTGACCAATCACTTAATGTCGCGATACAATTCATATCTTCATTAGAGGACAGAATAATAGATGATTGGATAAGATTATGACCTTGATCATAACCATGCAACATTTGATGAATTTTAATTTTCATCTTTTATTGAGTTATTAAGAAATCAAAGGGTTCTGTTATGTCATATGAAACATTATCTGTAAAAATATAGGCTCGCTTCTTTTGTTCTGTGAGTTGTTGATATTGTTCCAATTTGTCGTCTCTGTATTCCAATCCTTGAGCACTTATTCCATAAAATTTTACCTTTGTGAAATTATGCCTAATAAAGTTATAAAGAAAAAGATGGTTTTTTTTAATCCATGAATCGATAGGAGTGTGAATTTTATCCCAAGCAGATATACAGATAGCTATAGGTTTATTGTTTCCAATACGGGTCTGAAGAAGATATTTAAGTAGCATTATATTTTGTGTCCACTCAGAAATATCCTCAATTCTCATCTTTGCAGATTCTGAGACAAAGATTTCTGATTGTTCTGAATTGTTATCAGATGTATGAGGTAATTCGTCTTGTAAAATATCGTCATCGATTAATCTTATAAAAAACATAACACAATCTGCCTCGTCACACCATTGATTCACATTATCCATCGCGTTATTGGCGAGAATATTCTGAAAAACCTCTCCTTTAAAATCTGGAATATGAAGTTTAAGAGAAGATCCTGAAGATGAAGACTGAAGTTTTAAATGAATTTCCTGCGGTTCTATATTTACAGATCGTTTGACCTTCGTCTGTTCAAGCCAACTCTTTTTTAGTGCATCCAAATAAGTGGTATCCGAAGGATACTCTGTACATGTAAGTTTATGCCCTGTATTACCATCTTTTTCTATGGCCCAAAAAGCACCAATATATGTAGACTTTCCTGCTTCAGGAAGACCTACGATAAGACATTTTCTTGAATTTTCCATTGCTATTTGTTGTTTTTAATAGAAGCGTTAACCCAATCTAAAGCTAAGTCCGTGTCTCTCGTTTTAAGTGGTTTTATAATAATACTGAACAATTCTTCAAGTTCTTTATTCTGATCGAGATCTTTTGAATTGATTCGGTATTGAGGAATGCCTTCATTTTCAAATATTTCATCAATTATATTTATAATCTCTTGCTCGTGATCTTTTAAAATATGATTTTCAGGATCCCCAACTTTATCGTACTTATTAAAGATTATATACTTAGTTGCATTAAAGGGTAACATGTCTTTTTCTTTAAGTCTGTGCAAAAGCATTTTGAATTCATCCTTCATATTAGAATATGGACGACCTGACAACTCTTCAGCATTAATAAACAGTAGTAAGCGATTAGCATATTTGATTGTTTTGTCTTTTACTAGTTCTTCATTTTTGGAGATATAATCCCGATAACGTTCGCCAGCTCTATCTGACAGAACTATAAGACGTCTTCCTGTAATTTTATGTTCCATATGAAGAGTTAGAAATGGATTTTCTGAACGCGTCGTCCGGTTGGTATCTGAACGACCATCTTTACTGCATTTACGAAGAAATACTCTACGTTCTAATCCTGCGAAAGTATCAGAATCGACAAATTCAAATTCTGCCATATTTCCTTTAATTCTGAGTTGATGATATAATGAACCAACAAATGTTGTCTTGCCAACATCATTAAGTCCGAATAACACAAAGAGTTCAGGTCTTTGAGTAGTTATAATGTCATTTATATTATTCTCACTCAGGGCATCAGTATAAAATAGTGTATCTTGTAATGATACTTTTGTTTTAACATTGTCCACATCTTTTTTACCTTTTTCTTCGTCTGATGATTGTAAAAGAAGGTCATTTGTATCCATATTATCCATGTTAATCTTTTATTTGTTCTTCAAGAAATAATTCATAATATATATATATGGCAAACTCAAGTTTTGAAAAATTCAGATTACCTATTTCAGCAAAATTTTCGGTACTATTCATGTAAGCTAAGAGAACTGAAGATTTTGATTTTGAATCAATGCTTTTGTATTCATCGCATTCCATTACTTCAGCTTTGATATTTTCTAATTTCTTTTTTTTTAAATTTGAGCCCAAAATATTCATAAGTGTTTTCTCGGGATTGGAATCAACATACTTCCATCGTGGTGTAACCGCAAGTAATTTCGCCGAGAAGTAAGCCAATATAAATGGGCTTTTATCTTTATATTTGAGTTTAATATTATTAATTAATTCTTTATAGTCCCAAATCTCTGCTTTTTGTGAAAGTCTTTTTATCTCTTGAAAATGATCTTCTGATAGATTAAAATTCATATCGACGAAGTTTTTAGATTCAAATATTTCTGGAGTAATTTTACTATCAGAGTCTTCTTCCATTTGACATTTCTCTTTCCTGTATTGATCAGCAACAGAATACATTGGTGGTATAAATTCTGGAGCAAGAAGCTTATTATATGAATCTTTCCGGATAAGCATCATGTTACGGACAATAAGCGAATACATCATTTTATCCGAATTAGTACATGGACTTTCACTATCCATTATTAGAAAATATACTACATATTCAGATAAAATATAGAAAACGACCTGTGGCAAAACAAGTTTCTCACCGTACAGCCCGATATACTGTTCTGTGAAGAAAGAAGTCAAAGCATCGTTTCTCGTTCCACATACAAAAGCAGAGACGCAATCTTCAATAATCTGACGATTAGCTCTATCTGCATATTTCTTATTGATAGTTATTAGTCTTGATATCATATCCTCTTCATAAGGAATGATAAGCACGCAATTAAGCATCTCTTTTAACATAGCATTCATTTTACTTATTTAACTCGTTCAATAATTGTTGGTAAATACCTTTTTCTTTGATAGCTTTCAAAAAGGCCAAACTATTGGCGCGATCTGACCTGTCTTCATTAAAAGTCCCTGGCATGATTTCATCAATAATTTTTTTTTGATGTTTGCTTTTAATAAACCGATAATTAATCTCATTGATCGGTGTCGAAAGATTATTTATTATTGCAGTTTCTTTTTTTGCTTCTTCCATTGTCGAATAAGACCAGTTGTCTGGAGGAGTCAGTGAAATGGACATCATTTTTGATTCCTTTTCATATTTGCAGAAATAGGAACCATCCCATTTCCGAGATTCGAGTTTAATATTCATTGTAGCATTGTTCACAGTAAACTCTATAAGATTGTAAACTGGAGGGCAATCATTTGTGTCACATTCTTGTTCAGGTTGTAAAGCACCGGAAAATATTTTAATGGATTTGTCACTTTGAGAACTTTGTATATGCATATGACCAAATAACTGCAATTGAAAGCGTTGATCAAAAATTTTAGTTATTTGTCTTTCATTAATGAACCAATCAAGTGGATGATGAATCATAGAAATATTAATTTCATTGCTGCGTATTTGAATATTATAGGCTGGTTTGGGTAGGAATGTAAGATGATTACCTTCTTCTTCTTTCAAATTACTTGCAGCTCTTTCATTCCCATCACAAGTGAGGGTACTATTGAGGCCGAATAAATTGATGGTGTATTTTTCTTCCTTGCCTAAGGTAAACTTCCAGTAGTAATTTTTATCATTGAAGGGGTGCTTTTTTTGTTCATCCATCATAATGGTTTCACTTATCTCGTCGACAAAATAAGGTTGTGCGAATTCATTAAAAGCAGTCAATGGAGAGTATAGAATCTTCAGCGTATCCGGTTCCGTATGTTTTATTTGCTTAAGAAAATCATCGTTTTTTGTAGCATCGAGCAGTAATGGCCTTAGTAGATCACGGGTTTCTTTATAACGAGTACGATCAATATCGTGATTCCCTGGAATGACAAATATATTAGGTCTTTTTTGGTTTACTTCCAAGGAGTCGCTTACTTTTTCCAAGAAAGATTTAGCTTTTTTATATTCATCACTCTGTCCTCTGAATGCAATATCGCCACAAACCAAAATATAGTTTATGGATCCAAATTGCTTCTTTACATTATTCATGTCTTCAATAAAGCGCACCCGCATTTGCGAATAATCATCTTCATTTTCTTCGCAGAAGAGGAAATGTATGTCTGAAAATTGCAAGAATCTTATCATATATTTTTAATTCTTTTCTAGTTCGTAAGAAACATATAATATCAACTTTTTTGTTCATGATCTTTCTTTGGAAAATAAAGAATTATATTCGGTTGAGTATCAGATATAAAAAGTTGAAAATTAGTGGTAGCCATTTTGCGACAATACTACTTTACGAAGATTATACGCTTTGCTTCCCAAACAAATTTGTTGCAAAGGTATTTTATTTATCTCAAACTGCCAAATATTTTTATTAAAACTATATCAATTATTTGAAAATTTAAAATTTCATCCATACGTTTTTCTTGTCTAAAAAACTCAGAATTAATACAGAAAACACATCTCAGACAAATACATAAACAAGAAAAGATATTCATCAATGTTAAGAACATTCGTTTAGACTTATTTTATGAAACCCTATTCTTTTTATATTTATGTCACATCGAATGTTTTTATTGCCAAAGTTTTTTAGTTGCTTCATTTTGTTTTGAATCCGAAAATGTATGCAACCTTTTCCTCAATGAATATAATATGAAAAATATACAATAGAATTTACGTATTATTATTATTTTCTTGATAATTATTCAAAATGCGTAAGGAAAATAAGAAAAACTTCTTGTTATAGATTTTGTTTCCATCCATAACACCAATTTCTTAATATCGAAATAGCATCAGCATCTTCCAACTAATTAAGGTCTGGATGAATCCTGAGCTTAATCACATTTATCGTTATATGGGGAAATGATATTGAGCAAATACTTGACGATGCACAAACGATAATAAACACGCTTGTTATCCAATTTTGAGGTATCAACCCATGCACCTTTTAATTTAAGAGCTTCAGCAGGTTTAAGAGCAAACTCGCGATTCCAAACTCTTGCATGATGGCAACACATATTTCTAAGATTCGACAATACGGTCAACCATGAGACAAATACTATTGGCTTTACCCCAAAATAATCAGCTATCTGTTTTCTCAGTTGATTGTTTGCAATGTTCGAGTAGATGTAGTTGAGATAAGTTAGTTTTTGGAATTTGATAAAATGGAAAGATGTAAGCTGAAAGTCTATGATAACTGATATTGGTAAGATAGCGTTCAGTCTTAGCCTCATCTGTAATAACCATTCCTCGATTATTCTTTAGAAGCTGAATAATCTGAGTCGGTGATGAGTAATGTTTTGGATAATTTGTTTTCATGTACCGATAAAAAAAACGACCCGCCGATTTGAGCATTGTGAAGAGGCTTGGCAGGTTCTAATGGTGCAAATGTAAGAAGTTATTTTGTCTTCAGCAAATATTTAACCATATAAAATGCTCAAAAGAACCTGATTTTGATGATTTTTAGCTAAAATAGACTCGTGAATGAAATATTTCGAGCCAGAACTGCTTCATTTTCAATTTCTATGAATATATTTTTACTTGGATTGAGGAAACTCTTTCCATGTCATTTCGTTCACGTCGTTGCAAAAACAACAAATTGGGTGATTTCCTCAAAGAATTGGGATTAACCGAAGGTCGTGGTACTGGTATTTCCACCTTTCAAGACAAGTTGGCAAAGAATGGGCTATCAAGAGCCAGTCTCGAAACCGATGAACGACAGAGTAACGACGTTTATTTATTCTCATGAATACAGGCTTCGTCATGGCATAGCTTAAGCAAGCTTGGCTCTGCTCATGACTTGCACTGTATTTTGTTTTACGAAATGAGGCTTCGGCTCAGCAATATGAGAGTGAACTCTCTATTGCATTCGCCTCGCACTCATTTTGGATTACTGATCCATGCGAATCCCTTGCTTCGTATGAGATATTGCCGTACCTTTGTCGACGTGTTCAGGAAAGTCCTGAGCCATGGACAAAGCGAAGCCTCGGCGAAGCCGGGCGTACGACCGAAACCGTGAGTGGGCGAAGCGAGTAATCCATGAGTGTTTAACAATTTAAAATGATGTAACATGCCAATATTTTACAAATTATCTCAGGATAAGCGTTTGACAAGTACAACAAAAGGAAAGTGGTTCGGCCGCTCAGTGGTGATGAACGTGATCGACACAAACGGTCTGGCTGAAATCATGCAACGTAACTGTACGGTGAAGAAGAGTGATATCCTCGCAGTGCTCTCAGAGCTTGTGGAGACGATGTCCGACCAGCTTCAGCAGTCGGCTCGTGTGAAGCTCAACGGCTTCGGCAGCTTCAAGATCGGAATCAAAGGCACAGGCTGTGCAACGGTGAAAGACTACTCTGTAGCCAAGAACGTGAAAGGTCTTCGTGTGAACTTCCAACCGGAGAGTTCTACCGACGGCAACGGCACCCACAGCAAGAAATTCCTTGAGGGTGCAACGGTAACAGAAGCTCCTAAGAACGCTGTTGTAGCAGAGAAGACGACTAATCCTTAATCGGATATAGATGAAGAGATGGAGCCGCAGGTGAAGAAGAGTAG
>Ga0302286_10003537_pt1 | contig 10554 bp, 3 predicted proteins | sample III_Fen_E2_3_FD_198765 | JGI IMG/M metagenome (GOLD analysis project Ga0302286, IMG submission 198765) | Peat permafrost microbial communities from Stordalen Mire near Abisko, Sweden - III_Fen_E2_3 | ecosystem: Environmental > Terrestrial > Soil > Wetlands > Permafrost | place: Sweden: Abisko...
TGCAGGATGTAAACAGTGCAACAAGCATTACTGACAGGAATATTTTTGTATTTGATTTCTTCATAATCGTTTTTTATTATACTCTGCCGACTTGTCGCCGGTAATGTAAGTAGTAGAAATTTTTTACTGTATATCTATTAAAAAGCCACGTTCAATCCAACGGTAAATATCCGTTCGAAAGGATACCGGTAAACCGCAGCATCGATATTTTCAGGATCGTAATCTTTCACATAATCAAAACACAATAAGTTATACCCGTTGACGTAAAGTCTGGTTTTTGATATGCCTGCTTTTTTACAAATTGCCGAAGGCAGGTTATACCCTATTTCCACAGTCTTGAGCTTAATAAAGGATGCGTTTTGAAACCAGAAATCAGAATACTGCTGGTTATTGCTATTATTATCAATGGATAAACGCGGGTATTTAGCTGTCGATGCTGTTTCAGGTGTCCATGCTTCCAGGGCATATACCGTAGCATTGCCCCCTCCATTGAAACTGTTCCTGTAATTTCCCGGCATATACAGGTACCGGTCGCCCATACCCATAAATTGTGCAGTAAAATCCAGTTGTTTGTATTTCAGGCTTATGCTTAGTCCGGCAGTAAGATTCGGAACAGAATTTCCAGCAATTGCTTTTGTATCCCTACCATCGATCACCCCATCACCATTCAGGTCTTTGTATTTTATATCCCCGGCATGGAGATTTCCACCGTTTTGAATGATATTATACCCATGAGCAATTTCATCTGGCGTCAGATTGCCTTCTGCCCTGCGGGTAATTTCATCCTGTGTGAAAAAACCGTTGCTCACATACCCGAAAGGCTGACCAATAGGATTACCGGTAGCATACTGATAAGCATCCAGTTTGAAAGTCTCATCAATATTTACGATCTCGTTTCGGGTAAGCATAAAATTGCCCTTGATCATAAAGCTGAATGATTTATTTACCTGCTTATTGTAACTCAGTTCAGTGTCAAAACCCCGGCTTTTGGTTTCCCCGGCATTTTCATAAGGCAACGGAAGTCCGGCCATACCGGGTGTGGTGGCATTTTTTTGAACCAGTATATCTTTGCGGTTATCGTAAAATCCATCTAAGGTCCATAATAAAGTATTGTTCAGGAATCCAACATCAAACCCTATATTGGTTTTATAGGAGGTCTCCCATTTCAGGTTGTCATTGCCGATACGCAATTGATCGGTACCTGCCCTGTAAGTACCACTCGTACCAAAGGCATACCCATTCGATGCGCCCCAGTTTTCCCTGAACAGGAAACGGTCGGTAATGGGCCTGTCAAGACCGGTTACTCCATAAGAGGCTCTCAGTTTCAGGAAAGAAAGAACAAGATTGTCTTTCATAAAGCCTTCATCACTGATGATCCAGCCGGCCGACAAGGACGGAAATAATCCAAAACGATGACCGCTGGCAAAGTTTTCAGAACCCGTATAACCGGCAGTTCCATCGAGTAAATACCGGTTCAGGTAGGCATAGCTGACTTGTCCTGCCACGCCAACAGTCTTGTATGGAACTGAAATGCCCATTGAATTAAGTTCCCTGAGATAAAAAAGGGTCATTGCTTTTAGACGGTTGTTTCCCCAGTTTTTATCGTAATTAAAGGATGTCTGGAATGTAAACTGCCTGTCTTTGGAATTATACCATGAATTCTGTGTCTTGGCTTCATCCGTATTAATCTTCGTGTAAGTACCATCGCCATTAAACTGATAAACGGCAAATTGTGTAGATGTGAGCTGGGAAGTATACCCATCGATAAAGTCAATAGCTCCTTTTCCATTCCAGGACAGACCTTTTAAAACATCTGAAAGATTAAGTTTAAATTGCAAATCCGCATTAAAGTACCGGTTGGTTTGATCCCGTTGTCCCATTCTGTTCATCAATCCGTATGGGTTTGTGGGATAAACTGATGATCCTCCTAACGTTCCATCCTTATTGAAAATAGGATAGGCATTTGAAGGAGTAGTTGCAAACTGCCCAAAGATGGCATAAGCATAGTTGGCACCGGGTATTGACTGATTTTCAATCCGTCCTGCCATGTCAATCCGCACATCAAGATTCGTATTTAATTTAAAATCGAGATTGGATCGGAAATTAAAACGATCAAAGGTATTATTCCCGTATTTATAAGCTCCTTCCTGATTCATATACCCCAGCAAAACAAAATATCTGGCAATGTTATTACCACCGGTCATCGTGAGGTCATATTGCTGTTGTTTCACAATCGGTTTTATATAGTTTGCAAAGAAATCATTATTGGGGTATTTATATGGATTTGCTCGGGCTACTCCATCCACCACATCTTTGTAACCCTGTAGGTCGGCAGCTGAATACCTGAGGTTGGCGGCACTGATACCATCCAATTCCTGAGCTTTATTATACAACCGGGAGTAATCGTAAGAATTCAGGTACTGTGGCAACCGTAAATACTGGGCCATTCCCACCTGTGCGTTGATAATGATGTCTCTTTTGTTGTTTTTTCCACGTTTGGTAGTCACCAGAATGACACCGTTTGCTCCACGGTTGCCATAGACTGAGAGAGCCCCTGCATCTTTAAGTACTGAGATGGACTCAATTTCATTTGCATTCAGTTGACCAAAATTACGTTCCACATCATCCACCAGAATGAGCGGTGAATTATTTGGATTCGTTGTTTTTAGTCCGCGTATTATGAAGGTCGGATCAGAGCCTGTATCTGTCCAGGGCACTGACATGACAATCAATCCGTTTATCAGGCCGCCTAACCCGTTCATGGTGTTCATGTCCTGACGCTTTCCAAATTCTTCGTAAGTAGTCATCGAAATGGCGGATGTCAGATCCCTTTTATTCCGGGTTGAATAGGCGATCGGGACGACATCCTGTTCCGTCTGACCAAAGACCAGGGAAGTAAGGATAACATCTATTTTTGAGATCTTTTCCCCTACTAATTTAGAACTGCTCAGATAACCGGGCAATGAAAAGGTCAGGTTATCCCCCACTCCTGCAGAAATGGAATACTCTCCGTTTTCATCTGTCAGGGAGGTAACCGTTGATTCCTGAATGGTAATCAGAACTCCCGAAAGAGGTTGTCCGGTTGAACTTTTAATGATTCCCTGTACATTCATGGTTGTCTGTGCAAATAGTTCAGGAGAAGCCAAAAATACAAAGAGGATGAACAGGCTTTTTTTGAAAATTAATTTATGTCGGTGCAAATATCTCATGATATGATGTTTTTCTTGATGACTGTGTTTGCTAATAATGAATTATCAATTTTGAATTATATATTTACCACCCTAAATTCTGTTTCAGTTTTGAACTCTTTTCTAATTCGCCATACGGAATCGGATATACGTGCATGTACTCTTTAAAAGTACGGTCTTCGAGCTTACGGCGGGTTATTTCAAAGGTAAGCGGAGTAGTGGATGTGCGGTATATTCTTGCACCGTATATGGGGGATCCAAAAGTTTCCACTCCTTTTTTGTAACGCAAGACATCCCACCAACGCTGTTCTTCATAGACAAATTCAATAGCGCGTTCATTCATCAACCGTTCATGGAACTGCTCTTTCGAAGTGGCTACCACATTGCGTTTATCCGGAAAAGTGGGATTCAACCTGTTTCGGATTTTATTCAATGCCCATCGTGCAGTCATCACATTTCCTAATTTATCAGTTCCTACTCCCAATCCATCTACATCCGGTCCAAAGGCATGGTTCATGGCTTCGGCATACCACAACAGCACATCGGCATACCGGATCCAGATCCAGTTCATATAGACCGTAGCTGTTCCACCGGCTTTTAAATCTTCCGGCCACATTTTTTTGCATAAATAACCGGTGGTACAATAATCTTTTGCATCTTTCATTTCACTCCCGCTGATGGCCGGATTATTTTTATCAAACCAGATCTGAACAGGACGGTCCTGCCATTTATCCTGATTGCACAATACAGTCAGTTTCAACCTGAGATCCCGATTCTTCCACATGGTCTGTTCGGTATACCCTGAAGCAGGATTAATAACGGGCGATCCATCGGCATTATGCCCGGTAATCGGGATGGTTCCATCTGCCATTTCATACATATCTATCAGGTTCTGGGTCGGATAGGTCCCTGCAACACCACCGTACCCCTGGGAAGCTCCAAAGTCAGCAAACCCGATCCATCCTGTTATGGCTTTTGCACCGCTGAACGACCAGTTTCCATCCACCCGGTTATAAATAATTTCATTGTTGGTCGGATCACCATAAAATATAGTGTTGTAATTGGCAGAATCCCGTAATGCATATTCATTAGTTTCATTGGCCATTTTGATGACTTCATATGCCGCTTTTGCAGCATTGATCCATTTCTGCTGGATTTCAGCCGCAGTGTTCGGAGTTTCAATAAAGTATAAATCCGGGTTACGGCTTCCAATATTGACAGTATACGGTTCCGTATTCAGCGGACTGGCATCGTACAGGAAGGCTTTTGCTTTCAGTGCCAATGCCGCCCCTTTGGTGGGACGTCCAAGATCTGAAGCTAATTGAGTCGTTCTTAATGGCAAATTGGGAATAGATGCATCCAGGTCATGTGCAATCTTTTGAACGCAGGTATCATAACTCTCCCGTGGAAAATTCATGTCATCCGTTTCTTTCAATGATTTGGTCAGATAAGGAACCCCCCCATACCGTTTGATGAGTTCAAAATAGAAAAAGGCCCTTAAAAACAACGCTTCTGACTTTAAGGAACCGGCTTTTGCCGGTGATAATCCAGGCACACTGTCTGCCTTTTCCAATACCACATTGCAACGGCGTATTCCTGCATATGCTCCCGTCCAGGGCCATAAAAGTTCAACCTGCATTCCATAAGCGGTGGGAGACCAGTTTCCTAAATTAAAGCTGGCATTGGTACCGGCTACCGAACGGGATGCTTCGGCTAAATCAGTTGCCCCTTCAAAAGAGGAATAACCGATACGTCCCAGCCCGCCGAATGACTGGCAACCCCAGTCTCCTGGCCAGTAATGCAAATAGGTATATATATCGTCATGAAATTTCTGAAACTGTACAGGATCTCCAAAAACCTGATCCGAGGTTAATAAAGCACTGTTTTTCTTATCCAGGTAATCTTCACACGAACTCATCAATAAGAATGGTAACCCGATCAATACATATAAAACTACTTTTTTCATCTTTATTAAATCTTAAAATGTTACGTTCAAACCGAAATTATAAATTGCCAGTTGAGGATAATTCCACCCTCTTTCCTGATTTCCTCCATATCCGGGTCCTTCGGGATCAAGTTGTTTCACCCTTGAAAAAGTCAACAGGTTATTGGCATTTGCATACAAGCGCAATTTACTGATACCCAGGGTCTTCAGCCATTTCATGGGAAGGGTGTATCCAATCTCCATATTTCTTAATTTCAGGTAACTCGAATTATACAGGAAAAAGCTGTTGGTGGTCCAGTCGGGACTTGAACTTTGTGAGTGTAAACGAGGATAGGTGGCTGTTGCGCGGGTGTCAACCAGTTTACCGGTAAACGGGTCGGTATAATAGGCCCATCGCCCTTCGTGAAAATCCTGAACTCTGCCACCCTCACAGAACTCATACAAACTCTCGGAAGATATATTCAGACTCACGTTATAAGCTCCCTGCCACATCATGCTAAAATCAAAATCATTCCAGTTGAAACCATATGAAAATCCATAAGTTGTTTGGGGTATATCCGAATATCCGATCGGTAGTTTGTCGCGGTCGTCGATCACACCGTCTTTATTGATATCGGCATACTGGAAATCACCCGGTTTGGGAGCTTCACCAACCAGTTGACGGGCATACTGGCTCTTCAGGGTACCATCGGCATTGAAATCGGTGATATCAAAAAATTTCAATACCTGGAATCCATAAAATTGCCCGATGGATTGACCTTCCTGTTTCTGCCAGGCAATTTTATTGGCTGGCTCGTCTTTTGAAATAATGATGTTTTTTGCGTTACTGAAATTAGCATTTACCCAGTAGTTGAAATTTTTACCTATATTATCTTTGAATTTCACTTCTATTTCAAAACCTTTGTTTTGAGTTTTTCCTAAATTGCCCGAAGGAGCCGTTACTCCAAGGTAGACCGGCAGCGATTCCCTGTCCATCAGGATGTCCCGCCTGAACTCCATAAAACCATCCAGGGTGGTTTGAATCTTATTATCCCAGAAATTTGTTTCTAACCCCAGGTTGTATTTGTTCGATTTTTCCCAGGTTAAATCGGGATTTGCGATACGTGAGAGGGTCACTATATCCACCGTTGTTCCGGAGTTTCCAAAATAAGGAACGGAAGGTGCAGTCCATGAATTCCGGGTGGTGTATTCCTCTGTATACATAAACCTGCTTCCACCTATTTTATCATTTCCCACCATCCCAAAGGAAGCCCGTAGTTTCATGAAATCGATAAAAGTAGTGGCTTCCTTGAAAAATGATTCGTTCGATATTACCCATCCCGCCGATAGAGAAGGGAATAATCCGAATCGTTTACCTCTTGCAAAATTTTCTGATCCGTTATAGCCCATATTTACTTCCCCCAGATACCGTTGGTCATAATCGTAAGTCATTCTGGAAACCATTCCCATATACCGGTAAGGAATATACTCCCCCCCATTGGTTTTTTCTTCCATGTTCCCGAGTAACAATCCGGTGACCGTGTGTTTTCCAAAAACATGCGAATAATTCAGCGAACCTTCCAGGTAAGTTTTTGAATAGCTGCCCATACTTGTTCCATCCGATTTCAACTTAGTATCTTCTCCCACCGTTGTGTAACTGTCGGCTTCCCCCGGTGCAGAATCAAGTCTGTAAGCAGCTGTATTTTTGGTGAACTTTTTTTGTTCGGAATAATAACTGTCGTAAGACACCAGAGCTTTTACAGACAATCCCTTTGTTATCTTATCAAGTTTATAATTCAGGTTCACACTCGATTCGAGCACATCTTTCTTGTTTTGTGTATACCCGAACCCGTTTACCCTCAACCAGGGGTTTTCATTCATTGTTCCGATACCCGGCTTTCCGTTTGCCTGGAATACAGGAGTTTCATAGGACGGTATCCGGGTCAACCCTGCAAATGCATTTTGTTTTTCTCCTCCGGTATATCCGGTACTGCCCGGTTCATTGGTATCTTCCATGCGCGCTGCAATATTTACAGAAAGAGTAAGCTCTTTTGATACGTCAACATCCAGGTTCGAACGGAAATTAAAACGGTTGAACTGGAAGTTGGTATTATAATCGGAATTCATATTCGTATTGAACAACCCATCCTGAAAAAAGTACCCGGCCGAAATGAAATACCGTGCCGTACGGGTTCCTCCCCGTACATTCAGGTTGTATTGTCCTTGTGGGGCAGTATTCCTTAACACGACTTTGTACCAGTCAACATCTGGATAATGATACGGATCGGAATGCGTGCGGAATGCTTCCAGGGCAGACGGTTGAAATGGAAGTTGAGAAGCTGTGTATCCATCATTGAGGAACGATTCGTTTCTCAACAATGCAGTCTGATAAGAACCCAGATAATTTGGCAGGCGGGTAGGTTGTTGCAACCCGTATTGGGCAGACAAACTGACAATCGGTTTCTGATCAATCCCCCTTTTAGTCGTGATAATCAGTACACCATTTGCCCCCCGAACCCCATATACAGCAGTTGCCGATGCATCTTTCAGGATTGAGATTGTTTCTACTTCGTTGGCATCCACTTCCGTGAAACTGGCACGTTCCACCCCGTCAACAATGAACAGCGGACTTGAATTCACCCAGGTACTCCGCCCACGGATATACAGACTGGCATCATCTTTCCCCGGCTCTCCCGTATTTTGTACGGTGGTAAGTCCTGTTAAACGGCCTGCCAGTGCATTGCTCAGGTTGGCTGCCGGACTCTGCAATAATTCTTTTGTTGAAACGGTTGCTATGGCACCCACCACACTTACCTTCCGTTGAGATCCATATCCTAACACCACTACTTCATCCAATCCCTTATCGGAAGAAGTCATGGTTACCTTGATGGACGTATTTGATTTAAATGACTTTATCTGGGTAGTCATGCCAATAAATGAAAAGATAATTTCACCCTGGTTATGTTTTGTGGAAAGTGTAAATTTTCCACTGATATCGGTCATGGTCCCGTTGATTTGTATTGTCTTTGATTCCTTCTCAACCACTGTCACCCCGGGTAACGGAGCACCGGTTTCATCCGTTACGATGCCGGTCAATTTTAGTTGTGCTGATAAAGTCAGGGAGAGAAGAAAAAATAAGAGTGTCAGGTACTGTTTTTTCATGGTAAACTTTTTGTTTAACTATAATGATAGTAGTAGGATCGTGTTTAGTTGATTTTGAGACTTCTTAAATGCACAACTTTTGCATCGTTATTTTTTGACGTGAACAGATACAAAATAAACCTAAGGGTTTGTTTTGTATGGAATTTAAAAGGTGATATGATGGAAAATGAAATCGGGGGAAAATGTATGCTTTTTTTGTAATTCCTGATCCTGAAATTCTTTCAGGAGAATTGGTGAAACACGTTGAATGGAGTTCTTTAAACAGAATATAAAAATCAATCCTGAATTTCCGGAATAATGCAGGTAAGAAACAAGTGTAAGGAATGTACTTCCGGGATATTTCTTTTACCGGAAAATAACTGTGAATACAAAACATTTTTTAAGTGTCAGTTTCATTTGCGATTTTACGTATTTTTTTGATAAGGTTAACTATTCAGGTGATTGTTCGCTAATCACTATTCTGATTTTACAAATATATACAATACAAGTATCTTTTAATTGAAATTATGTTACTGAAAAGGGGCGGAATTGATAACTCACAGGGGTGAAATTATATTATTAAAGGGTATTATATGTAAACAACAGTTCATTTTGCTGTTAAACTGACAGGATGTTCATTTATTTTTTATTTTTATTACATATGTCCAACAGCCCATTTATGACTTTGACAAAACCTGAATTTAAATGATGAAACACCATTTGTTTTTTCTGATTATTGGATATTCATCCCATTCCTGAAAATGAAAGACTTTCGACAAATATCTTATCTGATATGTAAAGTATGAACAGGTTTTTCATCTGAAGTTAGAATGGATGCGTGCTATCTTTAGAATAATCCGATATTCAATTGCAAGTTTCATTTAAGAATTTTTCTGATTGATAATTACCGATCGTATTAAAATTTATATTCGTGCTTTGACTCCCTATTTGTTAACATGTATATAAATATGCCTTTTTTGATCTATAATATACAATTTACCGAAAAAACGGATCAGCATTTTGGATGAAATATGAATAATTATCAGCAGAACCTGTCAGATGATATAATTAAAGAAAAATTTCTTTAATTGTTACCTCACTTCCGATTTTTTGAGTATTTTTGTAGCGTGATAGAAGGTTCAGTTTAACGAGTTATTAAAATCAACATAAGATCAATTAATTTAAAAGAAAATGGCAAATTTGGATTTAAGCAAGTACGGCATTTCGGGTAATTTCGAAATAGTACACAATCCTTCTTACGAGGTATTATTTCAGGATGAGGTTAATCCTGCTAATGAAGGTTTTGAAAAAGGTATTTTAACTGACACAGGTGCAGTTGCAGTTTTCACCGGTAAATTTACCGGACGTTCTCCAAAGGACAAGTATTTTGTTCAGGATGCAGTTACTAATGAAAATCTTTGGTGGGATGGTACAATCAACCGTCCAACGACTCCTGAAGTTTTTGATCATTGCAAGGACCTGGTAACAACCCAGTTGTCGAAAGCTAAGAAATTGTATGTCGTTGATACTTTTTGCGGTACAAACGAAGATACACGTATGAAAGTTCGTTTTATCATGGAAGTGGCCTGGCAGGCACATTTCGTTACCAACATGTTTATCCGTCCTTCTCATTTTGATTTGGCCAACTACGGAGAACCTGATTTCGTTACTTTAAACGGTTCGAAAACAACAAATCCAAACTGGAAAGAACAGGGATTAAACTCTGAAAACTTTACATTGTTCAACCTGACAACTAAAATGCAGGTGATCGGTGGTACCTGGTACGGTGGTGAAATGAAAAAAGGTATTTTTGCCTTAATGAACTATTACCTGCCGTTAAAAGGTATGGCTTCTATGCATTGCTCTGCAAACGTAGGAAAAGATGGTGATGTTGCTATTTTCTTCGGTTTATCCGGAACTGGCAAGACTACTTTATCGGCTGACCCTAAACGTTACCTGATTGGTGATGACGAACATGGCTGGGATAACAACGGTGTATTCAACTACGAAGGTGGTTGCTATGCTAAAGTTATCGGTCTTTCTGAAAAGAACGAACCGGATATCTGGAGAGCAATCCGTCGTGATTCATTGTTGGAAAACGTTACTGTAGACGAAGCAACAGGAGTGATCAATTACGAAGATCAATCTGTAACCGAAAATACCCGTGTTTCTTATCCTATCTATTTTATCAACAAAATCGTTTCTCCTTCGAGAGCCGGTCATGCTAAGAAAATCATTTATTTGTCAGCTGATGCATTTGGAGTATTGCCTCCGGTATCTATCCTTGACGAAAACTCGGCA
>Ga0302286_10003538_pt1 | contig 10549 bp, 7 predicted proteins | sample III_Fen_E2_3_FD_198765 | JGI IMG/M metagenome (GOLD analysis project Ga0302286, IMG submission 198765) | Peat permafrost microbial communities from Stordalen Mire near Abisko, Sweden - III_Fen_E2_3 | ecosystem: Environmental > Terrestrial > Soil > Wetlands > Permafrost | place: Sweden: Abisko...
CTGCAAACTTCAACGCTTCCCCAACTGCTAAATCAAAATCGAGTTGCTCCCGTACCACATATTGAATGTCATTATAGTGTCCACCGTAATCTATCTGTGCCCCTTCAGCCATCATGAAAAAACCATTTGGGGCATTGCCCAATAACTCAAAAGACTTTACTACAGATTTTGGTAAGAAATCTTTTCGCCCGCCCATTTTTGAACCTGTTGCAGCGTTATCCAGCACAATTGCTTTTCCTTTACTCAGCTTATCTATATCGTTGAAATTAGTCATTACCTGATAGTTTTTTGTTTTCAACTCATCAAGTAAGTTTCGCCCATCTTTTCGCTTACGAAAAGCATCGGGGTTTCCTCCCATCAGAATATCTACTTTGCTATCCATAAAATCGGCTGCGATCTTTTCTGACCAATCCCGCTGCAGTTGATGGGCATAAAACACAGCCGGAGTAGCATCGGTAATATCTCCAACAGAGATGATGGCACTTTTAATGTTTTTTCGGGAAATGACTTCAGGGATATTCTCACCGGGCTTTCCTGCTGCATCTACTCCGATGCTTCTGTTATTAGCTTTTTTCCCAATAGCAAAAGCAGTACCACCGGCACCTGAATCGGTTACATACGAATCGGCCGATGAAGTCTTGGAAAAACCTATATTGAGCATATTAAATATTGTAAGCTGAGCTTTATTTGCCGTATAACCGGCATACAAATCGGCCAGCCCCATACCATCGCCAATCAGGAGAATGACATTCTTCACCTTCTTGCTCTTTTTCAAATATGCAAAAGTAGGCTGGTAGGCTTGATGTTGTTCGGTGGCAGTATAGTTTGTATGATCCAGATTTTCGAGGTATTCCGCCAGTTTCGTGATTTTATCGGTATTGATATAATCCACTTTCAAATCCATCAGAGTCATCCATGCATTGATAATGTCGGGTGCATCCCAGAATCTTATTTTACTTCCCAATTGATGAACAGAATCTACCAATTGTTTTATTCGTCCAAATTCGGCTGGAGGAATATTGGCTTTGCCATTCCACTGCGTATACTCTTTCAGATTCTGACTAAAAAGCGGAACCCGTTTCTGCTGAGCCTGATTATAGTTTTGATGCACATCGCCATCAAAACAAATATACTCAGGATACTGATTGAACTGAGCTGGTGAGGGCACATTCCCGGTAATAATTACCTGAACAGCATTTTTATTTATCTGACGATTAAACACCTCAGGATATTGATCGAGTTGATGAACCACTAAACTCAGCGTGGGTTCTGTAGCTGTCTTCAACTCAATGATGAGCTGAAATGAATGATTGTTTTTAGCCCAGGCTTTTCCGTTGTTGGCTTTAAACTGCTTAACAATGGGTTGTATGTAGAGTTCACCGAGTGTTCTTTCAGTTGCAATATCCTTTTCTTCGTGTGCTACCATCAGCTCGCCGTTTACTGCCCACACATCTGCTTCTACAGATCCAAATCCGGCGTAATAAGCTGTCCAGAACGGAATATCATTTGCATAATCATTGTGCGAGTGAGCATTAAGTGTTGAGTATTGAGCATGCCCTGAAATATACAGACTAAGAAAGCATGCAAGTATTATAAATTGTTTTTTCATTCTGCAAATAATTAAACTTAATTATAAATTTGTAAATCACTAATAATTAGTATATTAATTAGTATATTAATTAGTATATTAATTAGTATAACTGCCGAAAGCAAGAGCTGTAAATACCGCTCTTGCTTCTGGGATTCATTAACTACTGGAGTTTTAAATAATCAAACATAACAAAATCATCAATTACCCTAGACTTCAGGATTTTCTACGCTATCAATAATCTTTATTTTGTTTCAGTGTCTTACTGGCCGATATAACAGAATTGGGAATTGCAAACACCCGATTACGGTCATTCCATGTACGAGCAGGCCAGCAAGTATTTACAGAATCTTTATTAATTGTATATCCGGAAGGAGAACTGGTATCCGGTTTTCTCCAATTGGCATACCAATAAACTGTGGCTATTGTATCATTCCCTGTTTTCAGGCTCTTAAACTTATAGTCTTTACTTTTCACCAATAATCCACTCATTGCCGGTTCACATTGAGTTTTTGCATCTCCCCAACGAACAAGATCAATATAGCGATAGGCACCAAATTCACAGGCAAACTCGCATCGACGTTCATGCTTTAACGCTTTCATATCACCACCTGATATAGACTTTAATCCAGCTCTGTTACGCACTTGATTTAACCATATATCGCCAGCACCGACACCCTTTAGCTGTATCATAACTTCTGCTTTCATTAGAAGCACGTCAGCATAACGCAACACAGGAGGGCATAAACGTGTAGTAGGATAATCTCCGCTTGTATTCACTGTTTTACCCACACAATCAGCTCCTGCAAATGGCGACAAGTACTTTCCAATTGTTACTTTAGATGGGCTACTAACTCCTGAGGTTGTTAGATTTTTAAATGTTCCGAAATTAATATTTGTATAGGCTGTAGTTAACTTTCTTACGCCATAAGAAATGTTCTTGGTTCCTATAAAAGAAACTGTATCTCCGGGATAAACAATAGTTGCACTTCTCCGGCTATCACCTTGTTCATACTCATTATAGAGGTCAAGAGTAGGAGGATAATATCCCCATGTATTGTAAAGACCCCATCCTGCATTTTCAAATATTACACCTGGAAATTCAGATCCCCGAACCTCATTACTCGGTAAATTCCATATATATTCGGAACCATAATTTTGAGCTTCTGTAAAGAAATTGGCATAATTTCCAACTAAGGCATGACGACCTGAAAGAATAACACTGTCACAGTACTGGCTAGCCACTGCATAATACGAGTTATCATATTGTGCAGCATACAAAGCAGCTCTGGCAATAAAAGCCCAACATGCAGTTTTATGCGGACGACCATAACTACTGGCTGGCAGGTTTTGAAAGTAAGGAACCAATCTGGATGCTTTTTTTAAATCATCTATAATCGTTGCATAATTCTTAAGCACAGTCGAAGGTCGTGCCATGTCCATCGAATCTACCGGAGTGGTTGGCAACATAATAGGAAGTCCTCCGCTTATATTATCACCATACCAGGGAGCCAACCACAAATAAGCAAAGGCTCTGTAAAAATAGGCTTCACCCAATGCTGCATTCTGAACACTTGTACTCACATTCATGGAAGGGGCATACAGTAAGATATTATTTGTCCTCCGAATTAATTGATACATAGACGGCCACTCGTTCGTTACATCGCGATCTGTATTTCCTGTCTCCGTGAAGTTCTTCAGAATTGCAGCACCAGACTTATCCCGTCCTGTTATAGAATTATCGCTGGCATTATCATACCACATAAAACCACGACCGGTCGTTCCTTCTCCTCCTGTCCAAAAATAAAGTCCATCAACAGCTGATTTAAGATCAGATTCTGTTTTCCAATACTGATCATTCGTCAAACTTCCATACTCCGTATTTTGTAGAAAGTCTTTACAAGAAGAGGACATGAGTATAACTAACGTCACTATGACACTAACAAGAATATTTTGTTTCATAATTGAATTTATTTTTTTTGAAATTAAAAAGTAATATTTACACCACCGCTAATAACCCGGGCAATAGGATAAGTTCCTCCATCTACACCGTTATTAGTTACTTCAGGATCGAAACCAGTATATTTAGTGAAAGTCAACAAGTTTTCTCCACTAACGTAGAAACGGAAACGGCTGTCAGACAATCCTAATTTTGCTAAATACTTTTGAGGTATCGTATACCCAACGGAGAGATTTTTTAACCGTAAATAGCTTCCATCTTCCAGAAAGAAATCACTATTAGTTGAAAAGTTTCCGTTGGCATCCTTTTCAATACTCAGACGTGGATAACCTGAAGTCTTGTCATAGTTCCATGATTTCAATACATCCGTTGTCATGTTGCTCTTTGTTGAGGTGTAACCACCATTTAAATTCCACTGTTTTAATTGACTATATATTTTATTTCCTGTTACCCCTTGGAAAAAGATATTAAAATCAAAGCCATTCCATGCCAGAGAAGTTCCAAAGCCGAACGTTAGTTTTGGAGCATAGCTTCCGCAGTACTGACGATCGCTTTCTGTTATTTTTCCGTCACCATTTGCATCTACAAAGATTAAATCCCCAGGTTGTGCATTCGGTTGTATCTTAATTCCGTTTTTGGCGTAACTGTCTATTTGAGCCTGATTTTGAAAAATACCAGCCGATTTTATCAGATAAAATGAGTACCATGGTTGACCAACTGCAGAACGAATAGGATTTCCATCTCCCAAATAATCTAACGAACCTAAACTCTTGACTTCATTTGTATTTTTACAGATATTACCATTCACAGATATTTGAACCTTTCCGATAGTTTCTTTATAAGTGGCACTCAACTCAAATCCGGAATTAGTAACCCTACCAACATTTCCGTATGGAGATTCAGAAATACCTGCCTGAGTAGGAATATTTAATTTTTCAATTAGGTTCTTCGTGTTTTTATTATAATAATCGGCAGATAATGTCAATTTATCTTGCATGATATTTAGGTCAATTCCTAAATTTGTTGTTTCAGTTGTTTCCCACCTCAAGTCTGTATTGGCAATAGTTGATAAATACTTACCATACACGTAATTACTTTGTGTCAATCCTAAAGGAGCAGCATCACCCACACCGTTTGTTAGTATTGTAGAGTTATACGAATAATTAGGTACCATACTCACATTACCTACTTGTCCCCAACTGGCTCTCACTTTTAATAAGTTCACCGGTAAATGCAACGATTTGAAAAAGTCTTCAGAGGTTATTTTCCATGCCCCCGATACAGCAGGGAATGTTCCGGAATTATTCTTACTGTATAATTTAGATGTTGCATCCTTACGTAAAGATGCTGTTACAAAATAACGATCGTTATAGGAATAGGACAATCGACCAAATACCGACATGGAAGATAGCTCAGAGATACTTTCTGTAGGTTTAGACTTAGTCCAGTCTGTAGCATTCGTTTCTACCTGAGAATATTCATCTTCACTGGCATAGCCATAAGTAGTGGTAGAATTATATCGATATTTGTTATACGACATCGTATGCCCAAGCATTGCTGTAAGATAATGCTTGTCTGCAAAAGTATTTGTATAACTGGCTATTGTCTGCCATGACCATCCTGAATTCCATGACGAAGATACAGATCTTGAATTTTGAGTATTTACTAATCCATATTCAGGTGTGGAATGATTAAAGGATGTAGAATATGCAGGATCTAAATTTACAGAAAAATCTGATTTTACATTAATCGTACTCGTAGGTTTCAATTCAAGAGAAGATGTTGAATGTACCTGCTGAGATGGATTATATTGCGACATGCGTTTCAAAGCAGCCACAGGATTGGCAATATTACCATATCCTGAAATACCACTTTCTTTTACAGCCCATTGCGGAATAGTTCCCCCATATTGAGGTGTTCCATCCGTATTATAAAGTAAATTACCTGACTTGTCATATTCATAAACTGAGGCCGAACTCGGCATGCTGACCGCATACATCAATATTCCTTCATGACTGTTATTTTCTACATTCCCCTGATAATTACTATACTGATAAACTACATTTTCACTCAATGTAGCCCACTTGTTCAATTGAAAATCAAGGCCCATTTTTGCTCCCAAGGATTTTTTATAGGTGTTGAGCATAATTCCCTGCTTATTATCGTAAGTGGCAGAGAAGAAGCTCTTCATGGCATCGCTTCCTCCCGAAAGAGAGAGCGCATAATGATCTACCCTCCCTGTTTGAAACACCTGATCTACCCAGTTAGTCCGGGTAGTAGTTCCATAAGGATAAAGAGTTGGATCCGCCACGTCATTAGACACTAAAGCTCCATCAGCGGCTTTAGCATCCGCCCACACTTGGTTATATTGAGTAGAATTCAGCGTAGAAGGTTTTTTCCATGCAGATTGGTACCCTGTATACATATTAGCATTAACATGAACTTTCCCTGCTTTCGCTTTTTTAGTGGTAATAATGATAACGCCACCAGAACCGGCAGTAGCACCATAAATAGCTGCAGTAGCACCATCTTTCAATACACTAACACTTTCTACATCTTCTACATTATAAGGAGCTCCGGGAATTCCATCCACCACAATAAGAATAGCATCTCCATTACGATTACCAAGCCCACGAATAGTTAAGGTATTACTTGAACCAGGATCTCCACCATTAGCTTGAACCGATAATCCGGGCAACTGTCCTTGAAGAATAGAACTCAGGTCGGATGAACGCCCTTTCATAATGTCAGTCACTTTTGTTGTCGCAATAGCTCCCGAAAGATCTTGTTTACGAGCATTTCCATAACCAATTACAACTACCTCATCCAATGCTTTGTTGTTTTCAGTCAGTTGAACATTAACAGTTGAGTTCTGTCCTAATGAAAGCTCTTTATTCTCAAATCCTATATAAGAAAATTTAAGTACCGAGTGAGCCGGAACATCCAGCTTATAATGTCCATCAGAATCAGTAATAGTTCCAACTCCTGTTCCTTTGATAATAATGCTGGCACCTATAATAGGATTACCACTTTCGTCTGTTATTGTCCCGGTTATTGTTTTGCGTGTAGAAGACTCAGAAGCTGCCCCGTTTGCTGTAGTTTGCTTTACTTGTGCACCCAGAGGCTGAATACACCAGATTTGCCACAAAAATATCAGCAAAAACAGGCTGGACAATCGTGGAGTAATAACAGCCCAAACTCTAAAACTTTTCAAGCTGTTTTTAGAGTTCATTTCTTTTTGTTGTAGTGTTAGTCTCATCATTAAATTGCGTTTATTTATAATTTGTTTTTTAGAATTATTACGTCATAATAATTCAGTGGCAAAAGTAGGGACATGATATTTCTATACAGCTACAGTAAAATGACAACTGTATTTATTTTCAATTTAAATACATATTTAAATATATTTGTTCCGGTCGCTAAACCAACATATATTCTGAAAGCATTTATAGCAAAGTATTTCAGAAGATTTATAAGTTCTTCGATTTGAGTTTTTTAAAGCTTTGTATATGGATATATTAATCAGGCTATAAGCAGGTGAAGGATTAATTATTCACTGTTCAAATCCAGAAATGAAATTCGCCAAAAGTGTCAAAAAACTCATTAAAGAAAAATTAAAACAAAATCACCATAACGTATGGTTAACTTAAAGTATTTTTCTATTTTTGTCTAAGATAACGACAAGTCAGGTAGTAGAATATTGACTTTTGTAAAGACTTGTGGGCTGAAAAAGTCTATAAAAACAGCTTTGCCGTTTGGGCTTTTAGCTAAATAGATGCTACTTTCGTCCCATAAATGATTATTCTGTTTGGAAAGGCTGATACTAAAACATAAATAGTACGCACCAGAAAGAAAATAGTGTATACTATTTGGGAAATAGTATGCACCGGAAACACAGGAAAGCGGATGATTTGTTTAGTAGGTTTGATTTGTTACAATGGCAATTTCAACTCCCTTACCTCCAATCCGCATAGCGCGTTTATTCAAAGGAGAAAAACTTATTTAATTGCTTTCCGATGATTTCTTTCCAACATAGCCTGAATATCCGATTCCCGGTATAGGGTTTTCCCACCAAGGGCAATATAGGCAATCTGCCCGTTTGTGCGCCAATCTTGTAAAGTCCTTCGGCTGACTTTTAATTTGGTCGATACTTCTTTGTCGGTCAGGTAGTGCTCACCACCCAATAGCGGGCGATGATTGGCTAAGGTCTGAATACCTTCTAACATACGATCGAGGGATTTAAAAAAGGAGACAACGCTCCGGCTTTCTTTATTTACAATTTTACTCATAACTGTTGGATTTTAATGGTAGTTGATTAGTGTTTATGGTTAACAGCACTCTTTTCAAACAACAGTTGTACGTCGTCAGGACGATAGAATATCTTGTGTCCTATTTGCGAGTAGGGTAATGTACCATTGTCCCGATATGTTTGTAAAGTTCTTTTTGAAATGTTCAGCAGTTGACATACATCCTGATTGTCCAACCATTTTTGCATACTCTTATCGCCGCTGTGAACACACATTGTTTCAACTTGTTGGGCAAATGCTTCGAACTTTGCCAACATAGACTCGAAAGTCTGTTTTTCTACATTGATAATTTCCATTCTCCTATCTGTTTCAATTGATTAATGATTCACTTTTCAAGATCTGACGCTCTATTCGAGCTTGCTTTTGGTAGACAAAGAAAAAGTAATTTTTGGCTATAACAATGGGTTTAAAACAGTTGGCAGCTTGTGGCTTTTGTTTGGTAGTGTTTAGCGTTGAAATAGAAAATGAACCTCCTTGAAACAAATCAAGGAGGCGAATTGAATAAAACGGAGAGATGAACCATACCCTATGCCTATTCCGCCGTCGGATTTATGTTATTCTCCTTATAGATTGTGTTTATCTCATCATGGAACATTTCAAAATGATTCAGGAGAATATTTTCCACATAACTGCTCATCGTCGCTTTGGAATCATCCAGCAAATGAACAATCCGCATCAGCTTTCGATGAGTGGAGGCGGTAATGTATAATGGTTTACGATATGTGAAATCCACACGGTTGAAAAAGCGGGTTTGGTAATCCTCTTGCGGTATCTGCTTACTAACGGTCTGTTTAGCAGGTTTTCCGCTTGCTTGGCAGTTCTTCTGTTTTGATATTGATGATTTGTCTGGCTCAGTAGCTTCGGCACACTCTGTTGCCTTTTCAAGATTTTTACCCTCAGGAGTCGTTTGCAACGAAATCCCCTTATGTACATTTGACAGGAACTCGTCAAATTGGTTTTTAGGTTCTTGTTTCATTTCCGATCGTTTTTAAGTCCGGTAATCATTAGGATCTCCTCCAACAGAAGCTCAATGTTGCTCCCTTTAAGCAATGTCTTATCAGGCGGAAAGATGGTAGACAAAAATATTGCGTCATTACCATCTGAGGATTGTTCTTTATCGAAGCGCACCAATTGCGGAATCACCGTTTTAAGTGTCTTGAGTTCCAACAGTGTTATTATCTTCTCATAGGATTCCAGCATATCCCGCTTTGCACGTCCGTCTATCCGGTTCCAGAAGAGATAGATTTCTTTTAGGGTTAAATCTTTGCGAGTGGTAAGCAGCTCCTTAACATTGGAGATAAAGGCAAGAGTACTCTCCATGACTATTCGGGATGGATACATCGGGGTAAAGACATAGTCCATTGAAAGAAAGGTAAGGAGCATACCGCTGTTATTGATTGTACCCGGCATATCAAAGAATACGACATCATACGTTCGGGATTCCTTATTCAAAAACTCTCGAGCCGTGGAGATGGCTTCTTCGGGTTTTGAAGAAATGATGGGATAAGGTTGCTTGCCTATGGATTGAAACAGAGTTACAGCTTTCTGCTTGTAGAAACTGTTATTTGTTATTTGCTGAACTTCACGCTTGCGTAATTCATAGAGACTGCATTGCGGATAGTCGCAATCGATTATTGCAACATTATATCCCAATACATAGTCGAGATAACTTGCTGCAAGTGCTGTCAGGGTACTTTTGCCAACTCCCCCTTTCTGGGTGGAGATGGCTGTAAAGATTGTTTTCTGTTTCATAAATTCTAATTTTGAGAGTTATATATTTGGAATTTTTTTTCAATTTCTTATGGTTGGAAATATGTTTTCAGCTGTTCAAATCTTCAAATTATCTTGTTTTCAATTTGTCAAGGTTGAAGATTTCCAATTTATCAGTTTTTCAAATTAGAGGAACTGCAAAACTTATATTTTTATAGATATAGAATTTGCCTCTTTTCAAAACTGAAAGCAAATATAGAATACATTATATTCAGGATAAGCATATTAGATTCTTATGCTGTAGTGTGCTGTGATTTGCATTGCTGAACGACATGAAAACTTACTACAGAGGAACTGAAAGGATAATTTTAGAGAAAGAACAGGTATTTTCAAATTTGCAATTTTTCAAATCTGAAAGATTGATAGCATAGGAAGAATATTCTGTTAGCTGAACTCAGGGAAACAGTACAGTTTTTTGTTGTATAAAAAAGTAATTCTATGTATTACTACGCAAGCAAATCTGAAAGACAGAACGGACATCGACTAGTCACTGACAGCCATTTATGGCTTACACTTAATCCGTCCGAAGGCGGATTTTTATGTTCTCAAAAACATAGCAAGGTATCTTTTGAGATGCTCGAAATAAATTCGGCTGCTCAAAAGTCCTTGCCCTTGCAGGGGCTGGCAATTGCTCCGAAGTCGCATTTGGCTGTTTCAACCTGCGGTGCATTTGAATGGTGGGCTTTTGTCGTGATAACACTAAAATTCATTTAATACGAATGAAGAGAAGAAAAGCAATCAGCTAACATGAACCACCACGGAATTCGTAATAGGTTGTAGATGCATCTTAATAATATAAGAATATTTTGAGAGTAATGACAACCTATAAAATAGTAAATAATTCATTTTTAATGGATAACACCGAAAGTTTATTCCTGATCCGTTACTCATCAGCATAGCTTATATTTTCTTCAACATTCTTAC
>Ga0302286_10003541_pt1 | contig 10543 bp, 8 predicted proteins | sample III_Fen_E2_3_FD_198765 | JGI IMG/M metagenome (GOLD analysis project Ga0302286, IMG submission 198765) | Peat permafrost microbial communities from Stordalen Mire near Abisko, Sweden - III_Fen_E2_3 | ecosystem: Environmental > Terrestrial > Soil > Wetlands > Permafrost | place: Sweden: Abisko...
ATTTAATATTTAGTTGCATTGATATTAATAATTGGTTAAAAAATAATTACAAAGCCACTATTTTTTTTCAACAATAAAAACAAAAAAGCCCTTGATGAACTATCAAGGGCTTACTATTAGTGGATATAATTTATTTGAAATTACTGCTTCAATTTTTCCGCCATTGCATAAGCCATAGCAACACATTCGGTGAATTTTTCAATTTTTAAAGATCCTTTTTCTTCGATTGTTGGAACTACCATTTCCCATCCACTACGATGTCCAAATTCTTCAAGTTTTTTAGCGGCTTTTCCAGCCCAGCTATACGTCCCAAAACAGCCATAAATATGATTCTTTATTCCAATACCTTCAAGCTTCGAAACTAATGCTTCCATATTTGGATGTAAATCGAGATTATAGGTTGAACTTCCTAAAATTAAACCTTTGTATTTGAAAATATCTCTGATAATATATGATGGATGTGTTTTTGAAACATCATATATTCTAATATTTACAATTCCTTGTTCCGACAATTCGCGAGCAATAACATCGGCCATTGCTTCAGTATTTCCGTACATCGACGCAAATGCAATAACAACACCTGTATCGGTTTCGTTGCGACTTAATTTATCGTACAGAGAAAATAGTTTCCAAATATTATCGTGTTTTTTGAAAATTGGACCATGCGTCGATGCTACCATTTTTATTGGCATACTTTTGAACTTTTTCAAGACTGCTTGAACTGGATTCGAGAATTTTCCTACAATATTTGAATAATAACGAATGAACTCATCTTCATAGAATGATAAATTTAATTCTTCGTCAGTTATTCCACCATCAAGCGTACCAAAACTACCAAAAGCATCAGCAGTAAACAAGGTATGATCCTTCAATTCATATGTCATCATAACTTCGGGCCAATGAACCATCGGTGCCATAAAGAATTTCAAAGTATGAACACCTAAACTTAATTCTTCGCCTTCTTTTACTTCTAATAATCCATCTTCGATACCATAGAAATTATGTAAAATTTCAAAGGTCTTTTTATTCCCTACAATTTTTACTTCGGGATAATATTTTTTAATAATCTGGATTCCACCACAATGATCGGGTTCCATATGATTAATGATAACATAATCGAGCGTTTTTCCATTCAAACATTGCTGAACAGTTGCCAAATAATCCATTATCATATTTGAATCAACAGTATCAATTAATGCTGTTTTTTCATCAGTAATGAGATATGAATTGTATGCAACACCCGATTCTATTGGCCAAATATTTTCAAATAATGCCTTTTTCCTATCATTAACACCTACATAAAATAGGTTTGGTTTTAATTGTGGTATCTTTTTTATCATCACTAATTATATTTTAATTGTAGCAAAAATACTCTATAATAACATATCGTCAAATAAGTAAATCCCTCTATTTTTAAAATAAATTTCAAAAATTCAACAAAAATGACACATTTGTACAAAATGTTTTTGATTATTATTACTGTTTTTTCAAATAACATAAATACTTTTGTAGAAACGAAACTGACCTAAATGACAGTTGCATAACTTAGTCGTTTACTCTGTTTAAAATTAGCAAATTAGTTACATATTATTTAAACTTTAATTTATGAAATACGGATATTTCGACGACGCGAAGAAAGAGTACGTAGTTACCAATCCAAAAACTCCTATTAAGTGGATTAACTATGTTGGAACATTAGACTTTGGTGGTGTGGTAGACATTACTGGAGGGTCAATCATCTGTAAAGGCGATCCTGCTTTAAACAGAATCACAAAATATATTGCTCAGATGCCTCAATCTGATTTTAAAGCATCTACTGTTTATATCCGTATTAAAAATGCTGATGGAACATACAATGTATTTTCACCGTTCGTTACTCCAACACTTAAAAAAGTTGATTCGTTCGAATGTCATGTTGGACTTTCGTATTCAAAATGGATAGTGAAAGCTTTCGGTGTTCAAGCTGAAATAACTATTTTCGTTCCTCAAGGAGCTCAAACTTTATTACAAGATATTAAAATTACAAATATTTCGGGTAAAGATCTTGAAGTTGATGTAATTCCAGTTTATGAGTTTACTCATTTCAATGCATTAATGCAATTAACAAATGCTGACTGGGTGCCTCAAACAATGACTGTAAATGCTCATAAAGAAGCAACTGGTCATCTTGTAATTGAGCAATATGCATTTATGAAAAAACAATTTGCAGTGAATTTAGTTACTGCCGATCGTGCTGTTTCTTCGTTCGAAGGTGACCGTCGTATTTTCTTAGGCGAAAACGAATACGGTTCATTTGCAAATCCTCTTTCGTTACAAAATGCAGAACTTTCAAATTCAGAATGTGTGCGTGGCGATAATGTTGCTGCACTTCTTATTAAATTTGGAAAATTGGCAAATGGTGCAACCGAACGTACTTGTACTCAATTAACTCAAAAAGCATCGTTAGCTGAAGCTCAAGAAGAAATTGCAAAATACCGCGATTTAGCTAATGTTGATAAAGCATTTTCGGACTTAGCTGCATGGTGGGATAACTACTTAACAGCAATGTATATCGAAACTCCCGATGCATCGTTCAACTCAATGATAAACGTTCACAATCCACGTCAATGTCACACTACTAAAAACTGGTCACGTTACTTATCTTTATATCAATTAGGATTTGGTAGCTCACGTGGTATCGGATTCCGCGATTCATCGCAAGATTTACTTGGAGTAATGAGTCACATGCCAGAAGAAGCTCGAAAATTGGCTGAAAATTTACTTTCAGTTCAATTAGCTAATGGTTCGGCTATGCATCAATATTTCCCATTAACAATGGATGCTAACGAAGGAGACTCTCGCGAGGAACCACATCTTCCAGATTATTATGGTGACGACCACCTTTGGATTGTTCAAACCGTAGCTCAATACATTAAAGAAACTGGAAATATCGATTTCTTGAAATGGGAAATTCCATTCTACGATAAAAAATTACCTCTTGAACAACGCGAAAAAGGAACAGTTTGGGAACATCTTAAACGTTCAATTGCATTTACTTGGGGCGATAGAGGTCAACACGGTCTTCCTCATTTAGGATTTGCTGACTGGAACGATACCATTAATCTTGCAAAAGGTGCTGAATCGTTATTCAACGCAAACTTATTTGGAAAAGCATTGATCGAAATGTTAGCTATAGCAGAAGCAATTGGCGAAACTGAATACAAAAAAACATTACAATCGTACTATGATGAAATGAAAAAAGCCGTTAACGAGCATGCTTGGGATGGCGAATGGTGGAAACGTTACTTCAAACCTAACGGCGAAGCTCTTGGTTCAAAAGACAACAAACACGGAAAAATATTCACCAACGGTCAATCTTGGCCAGTAATTTCAGGTTTTGCTGAAGGTGAAAGAATGATACAAGCTTTAGATTCAGTTCGTACGCATTTAAATACTGCAAACGGAATTAAATTAAGCGGACCTGGATACAACGGATTCGATCCAGAATTAGGTGGCGTATCGACTTACCCACCAGGAGCAAAAGAAAACGGCGGTATCTTCTTACATGCTAATCCTTGGGTTATGATTGCTGAAACAATTGCTGGTCGTGGCGACTATGCATTCCAATATTACAATCAAATCAACCCAGCTTCAAAAAACGATAGTTTAGATACATTTGAATCGGAACCATATTGCTACCCACAAAACATCCTTGGCGATGAGCACAAACAATTTGGAATGGGACGTAATGCTTGGTTATCGGGAACATCATCGTGGACATACGTTGCAGGAACACAATGGATTGCCGGAGTTCGTCCAGCATTAGATGGTTTAATCATCGATCCATGTATTCCAACAAAATGGGATGGATTAAAAGTAACACGTAAATTCCGTGGAGCTATTTACAAAATCACTGTTACAAACCCAAATCATGTTTCAAAAGGTGTTGTAAAAGTTGTTGTTAATGGTAAAGAAATACAAGGAAATAAAGTTCCTGTATTTACTTCTGGAGAAGTTATTGTTGACGTTACAATGGGATAATTTAATTACGGATTTTCAATTACGAATTACGTAAAATAGGAAAGGCGTTTCAGAAATGAGACGCCTTTTTTTGTTTTTACTTTTCAAGAATAATCTTTATGTTTCCGAGGCTTTTAGATATATCTTTTCCCAACATCTTTTGAAATAGTGATTTTAATAAACTCATTGGAAATTTTGTGGGTCCTCTAAAAGTCCAAATTAACTCAGTTTTATTAGGTGTAATCTCCTTTAATATGAATTGTGATTGAGCTATGTTTTTCATTGGTCTATCAAATCGTACTTCATACGTAATTTGTTCATTTTTATCAATGCTTATGATTTCCTGACTTCCAGCTCCAACATTTTTATTTTTACTATCCCAATTATAAATAAACCCTATGGTTCCATCCGTTCCAATGTATGTAGCAGTTTTATTTGGATCAGTCATGTTCCAAACACTAAATTGGTCTTGATGTTTCGTATATTTCAAATATTCGAAAACTTCTCTTTTTGATTTATCAATACTAATTGACTTCTCAATATACATTTCTTTTGCCATGACTCTTTTTTAATTAGTCGTTAGGTATAAATGTATTTTACATGAATTGTTAATTATTTTCAATAAGGATAATTTCCTGCCGAAAATCCTATCAAATAAGCTTTAAGAGCTTGATTATCGATAATGGTTCCGTCATATCGGTTAAATAACCCGTTATCCATATTATTATCTGACCCATTATCCCAAATAAACGGAACGATACCAAAATTCTTAGCTTGTTCTGCTATATATTGAAAATAATGAGCTCGCGATTCGAGGTGATATTTCAACTGTTTTAAACAAATAACAAATCAGGAATAATAGCTTTTTCATTATTTGTAAGTATTACACTAAGGTTTCTGCAAATATATAGAAAACCCATTGCTCAATTTTAATGAATTGCTAATTCATTCTATATTACAATAGTATTCTAATATTTGTTTACTTTTGAAAAAAATGAATGATAATGATTTTAAATCCCGAAGATGAATTGTTGTTAGAATGTATTAAAGTATCATTACATAAAACCAATGATACTTTACATTCAAAGATATCTTCAATACAAAATTGGAATACGTTTTTGCAAAATGCAAAACAAAATAGACTTGCTCCAGTAGTTTATAGTGTTTTCTCTGAATCTACTTTGTCTGAACAGATACCAGAATCTATTTTATTAGAACTTCAAAAACACTATTACAAATCGTTATCGAAAAATACCATTTTATATAACGAATTTGAACGTCAACTTGAAAAATGGAATGAGCTAAAGATTCCAGTTGTGGCTTTAAAAGGGATTTTTTTAGCCGAAAATGTTTATAGTAATATCGCAATTAGACCATTAAGTGATATTGATGTTTTTGTTCGTAAAATAGATACTAAAAACTGTGCTAATATACTGTTATCGAATGGTTATAAGTGGGATACAAGTCTAATAAAATCGGAGTTCATCTTGGCCGAAAAAGATTTGAAACATTTGCCAATGTTGCATAAGGATGGAATCGGTTTTGAAATACATTCCAGCTTAATAATTACTAGTGATACGTTTCATATTCCACTTGACGACTTTTGGAAAAACACACAAAGTTATGGAGAGTTTGACAAACTTGTTTTAGCATTTAATTCAAATTATTTACTTCTACATATTTGCATGCATTTAGATGAGCATTTTGTTGATGCAAATATTCATTTTATTGCATATATGGATATTTTATGGATTACTGAAAAATATAAATCAGATTTAAATTGGAATACTTTTGATGAAATGTGCACACAGTACAATTGTACCTCAAATGTTTATCCTCATTTATATTTAAGTTATAAATATTTGGATGCTCCAATTCCTGATTTTATTGCGAATAAAGCTCGCATTTTATGTACAGAATATTATAACAATTATTTTGTGAATAAATTAAAAGCAAATACAGATTTTAGTGCTGATAAAAAAAATAGAAATATATCTGAATTAAGTAAAATTAACGGTTTTTCGAATCGAATTCGTTTCCTTTTTGATGACATGTTTCCATCAAAGCAATATATGATTACACGATATAATTTAAAGAATCCAAGAACCTTATTTTGGTATTATATTGTTCGGCAATTTGATGGAATAAAAAGTTTACTGCATTATTTGACGAAAAAGATTTTGAGTAGATGATTTTGTCGTTTTCAGTCATGATATTTATTCCTTCCTAATTACACATTAAAAAACTCTTAGAACTCAAACATTTAATTTGTTTATAAGTATAAATGCATAATTCGTATTCTGTTAACTAATACGAATTATGGCCTAGAATGCATTGTTTATTGCTTTAAATATCTTCATTTAACATTCTTTATGTTGTAAAAATAATTGTTGTGTATCGATTTGATAATTTTATAAGGTTATGAAACGGCAAAACACATATGAAGGTGATCAGCAGCATCAGTTATTGTCTAAAGTTCTTTTAGATACAATAAATGAAGGTTTTGTATTGCTAAACGAAGAATATAAAATAATTGACTGTAATCAATACATCTGTAAGCTTTTGTGTATAGATGATATCGTTTCCATTAGTATAACTGAATTTTTGTCAGATGATTCAAAAATAGTATTTCAAAATCTAAGAAATGATTTGATAGTTAAAAAAACAAATGAATATTCTATTTCCCTTTTAGATTCAGATAAACATACAATCCCTTGTAAAATTACAGAAGTTTTAATTGATAATCATTCAAATATTGAAGCGTATTCTTTATTGATGATCAGCGAAAATGTGCATTTTCAAGAATTAGAAAAAGAGTCGCAAACTGGAACGAATGATATAAATGAACTTTCAACTAAATGTAAAAGTTTAGAACAAACAGTAGAAAGCCTTCAAAATTCAATGATGGAATTGGAGGTTTCTCAAGACAATGCATTATTTGAATTGTCAATATCTCAAAATGAAATTATAGAACAACGCGATAATTTGGAAGTTGCACTTAACGATTTGAAAAATGCAGAAAATAAAATATCATCAATAATTCACTGTATGCCCGATGCTGTTTTGGTTGTCGATAAAAATGGAATTGTTGTTGCATGGAATATGGCAATGGAAAAGTTAACGGGTATCAAAGCCGCTGATATGTTAGGAAAAGGAGACTATGAATATGCAGTTCCCTTCTACGGGACTAAACGAAAAATTTTAGTTGACCTTATGTTTGAAGCAGATGAGATTTTGATGAATAGCTATCTAAACATATCTCACGATGGAGAAATTATCAGAGGTGAAATATTTACATCACTCTTAGGGAATGAAGGATTGTATCTTCAAGGTTCAGCATCTGCATTAAATGATATGAATGAAAATGTTATTGGAGCAATTGAAATTATCAGGGATATTACTGCCAGAGTAAAAGCTGATGAAAAAATATTGGAACAACAAAAAGAAATGGCGACTATTAATGTTGAGTTGCGACAAACTATGGAAGAACTCACAACACAACGTGATATGCTTGCCGATAAAACTACAATGCTTGCAGAAACGTTAGATCAACTTGAAAAATCACAACATAAGTTAGTCGAATCGGCTAAAATGGTAGCATTGGGACAATTAATTGCTGGAGTTGCACACGAAATTAATACTCCACTAGGAGCTATTCGCTCTTCGGTTACTAATATATCGGAATCACTCGAAAATATATTATCGAGTCTACCTAATTTCTTTGATTTACTTGATAATAATGATAAAAAACATTTCAATTCGTTACTCGATAGATCCATTAAATCGAAAATAACGATTACATCGAAAGAAGAGCGAACATTTAAGCGTACCATATTGTCAATGCTTGATAATGAAGGAATAAATCAAGCCGATGATTATGCCGACACTTTGGTCGATATGGGTATTTATGATGGTATTGAAGAATTAATTCCATTTTTAAAGTCGGGAAAAAGTGATGACGTATTGCAAATGGCATACAAAGTTTCGGGTGTACTCCGTAGTAGTAGAACAATTAATATTGCAATAGAACGGGCTAGTAAAATAGTATTTGCATTAAAGAATTTTACTCATTTCAATCAAACGGGCGAAATGGTTAAAGCGAATATAATCGAATCACTTGAAATTGTATTAACATTATATTATAATCAAATAAAACAAGGTGTGGCGCTAATAAAACGATTTGATGAAGGGATTATTGATATTATGTGTTTTCCCGATGAATTAAATCAAGTATGGACTAATTTGATATACAATGCACTTCAAGCAATGCAGAATTCAGGTACACTTGAAGTTGATATTTCAAAAAATGGTAATACTGTTGTTGTTGCAATTACTGATTCTGGCTGTGGTATACCCGAGGAAATAAAGGATAAAATATTTATGCCATTTTTTACTACTAAGCCACAAGGTGAGGGTAGTGGTTTGGGACTAGATATCGTTAAACGAATTATTGAAAAACATTTTGGACAAATCCAATTTGAGAGCGTTCCTGGACGTACTACATTTAAAGTTACACTTCCTATTAATATTTAAAAATTCTAAAAAATATCAATATGTTGAAGAATGTTATCCTTTGTGTTGATGATGAAAAAATCATCTTGAATAGTTTAAAATCTCAATTAAAACGAGAATTTGGAAACGAATATACGTATGAAGTTGCTGAAAATGCCATTGATGCTGAGGAATTGATAGATGAACTCGTTTTTGATGGGTGTAATATTCTCATTATTGTATCCGATTGGTTGATGCCCGGAATAAAAGGTGATGAGTTTTTGATTAAAATTCATAAAAAGTATCCACAAATAGTCAAGATAATGCTCACTGGACATGCTTCGGAAGAAGCAATTGAAAAAGCTGTTGTTGAAGCTCATTTACTAAAATGTTTGGCAAAACCATGGTCTGATGAAGAGCTAATTCAAACAATTAAAGAAGGATTAAATAAGGTGTAATAATTTCCTATTATGAAGCGATCTGTCATATTATGTGTTGATGACGAAAAAATGGTTTTAAGTAGTCTGAAGGCTGAACTAAAAGCAAATTTTGGTGCGGAACATCTTATTGAAATATCTGAAGATTCTACTGAAGCTGTTGAAATTTTCGAATCGCTTATAAATGATGGATTTGACGTTCCTCTTGTAATTTCCGATTACATAATGCCAAATATGCGTGGTGATGAGTTATTGAAAATGATTCATGAAAAATCGCCTAAAACTTTAACTATAATGCTCACTGGGCAAGCAACAGCCGAAGGTATAACCAATGCTGTAAACTGGGCACATTTGTATCGCTTTATTCCAAAACCTTGGGATCCCAAAGATTTAATTCTAACAGTACGTGAAGCTCTAAAAAGTTATTCTCAGGAACAGAAACTCGAAAATCAGAATAATGAACTTAAAACATTGAATAATGATTTAATAAATCTGAACAATGAACTTGAAAAGAAAGTAGAGGAACGTACACACGAAATAACTTTTAAAAACGAAATGCTCGAATTGCAAAAGGATGAGTTAAAGGTTAAAAATAAGCGTATTACAGATAGTATTAAAGCAGCATTCATAATTCAAAAAGCATTATTACCTGCACCAGAAATGTTGTTTAATATATTTCCACATCATTTTATTTTCTTTAAACCAAAGGATATTGTTAGTGGCGATTTCTTTTGGTGTCGTAAAATTGAAAATACGGTTTATTTTGCTGTTGCCGATTGTACTGGTCATGGCGTACCTGGTGCTTTCATGAGCATGTTGGGTATTTCACTTTTAAACGATATTATATCTGAATTTGGACAAAGAAATCCTTCAAAGATTCTGTATGAATTGCGCGAAAGGATTAAATATATGCTCAATCAAGATGGCAGATTCGAAGAGCATTACGATGGAATGGATATCGCTCTTTGTTCTATAAATACAGATACAAAAATGATGCAATATGCTGGAGCTTTTAGTTCTGCATATATAATGCGTAAAATAGCCGATTCCGGGAAAAGTGAACTTATTGTTTTAAAGGCAGATCGGATGCCAATTGGAGCATATCCTACCGATAACGAACCGTTTACAAATCATGAATTACAATTGAAGCCCAAGGATACTATATATTTGTTTTCCGATGGTTATATGTCACAATTTGGTGGTGAAAAAGGAGGTACAATGCATACCCATCGATTCCAAAAATTATTGCATGATATTCAGTATTATTCAATAAACAAGCAAAGGCTAATGCTAAAAAATTTCTTTAGAGATTGGAAGAATAATGAAGAACAGGTAGATGATGTTTTAGTTGTAGGAATTAAAATTTGCGACGATGCTTTTTGTGATTAAGATGTAAACTTAGCTCAATCACTATAAACGTATAATCTTATCCCTTTTGTAAAGAAAACATATCAAAATATTTTCCTTTTTGTTGTATCAAATCATTGTGCGTTCCCGATTCTATAATTTCTCCTTGATCGAGAACATAAATAACATCGGCCCATTGAATGGTCGAAAAACGATGACTTATAATTAAAACCGTTTTGTCTTTCGCAAGTGATTGTAATGTTTGTATT